>ERZ835080.281-NODE-281-length-58116-cov-4.332564_pt1 | contig 58116 bp, 45 predicted proteins | sample MGYA00519688_ERZ835080 | MGnify/ENA primary metagenome ERZ835080 (study PRJEB31850, sample SAMEA3708770) | human gut metagenome | biome: human gut; feature: human-associated habitat; material: faeces | place: China | collected 2014 ... | reverse complement strand
TCTCTTAATAAAAGATATATAGAATAAAAAAATATGGAAGATTTATATGTAATAGATAACTTATTAATTAACAATTAAACGCATTATGTAATATGACTAAAAATGATTGAACTGTTTCAGCTCCTCAAGGGGCTCATTATCTCTCTGAATTTATGACTGAGATTCCTGAGAACTGCTTATTAAATAAAAAACAAACAGGGTGTGGTGCTACGGAATTGGCTATTCGTAATTCTATCCCAACCATTATCGCCATGCCTTATGTCGCATTGGTCAAGAACAAAACAATTTATCGTAAAGACGACATTTCCGTGCTTGGCGTGTACGAAGGCATAAGCGAACAAGATATTATCGATTATGTTCGTACTCATTCTCTTTTAAAGATCGCTGTCACGTATGATTCCCTGCCACGGGTGATTACTGCTTTACAAAGTACGGGTATCAATCCTTATAAAGAATTATTCTTATTGGTGGACGAATGACATGTACTGTTCAATTCCTACTCATTCCGACATACCGCCATCACCAAACTCCTTACTTTATCCGCTCAGTTTTCTCGTGTCACTTATATGACCGCCACGCCTATTGAGCGGGAGTATATTTTGGAGGAATTGAAACATCTCCCCATCTGTGAAATCGACTGACCCCATTTAGTCGAAATTAACGTCCGATCTCGTCAGACCACTAAGCCTGACAAATATGTTGCATCGGAATGTCAGAAAGTATTACAAGAGAATCTGCTCTACAACCTCCACATCTTTGTCAATAGCGTTGAGTTTATCTCTAAAGTGATTCGGCTACTTAAACTCTCTCCCGAAACAGTTAAGATCGTATGCTCGACCTCTGGGGATGCCAAAGTCGACAATGAAAAGAAACTGGGGAAAACTTATTCAATTAGTCAACCCTCCGATCCTGTCAAGAAGATTAATTTTTACACTTCGACTTGTTTTGAGGGCTGTGATCTCTACGATGAAAACGGGGTGACATTTATCGTTAGCGATGGACGTAAGGCACATACTTTATTAGATATATCCACCCTCTTTACCCAAATTTGCGGACGTATTAGGGACTCCAAATACAAAACCGAAATCATACATGTTTATTCCACCACGAAGTATAGTGACCAGGTAAGTTTAGCCGAATTTATCGCTTCTACAGAAAGAACCTGATCGGAAGCCGAAAGTTATGCTGCTGAGATAAACGCTTTAAGTGAATCTGCCCGAGTGAAAACTCTGTCGAAAATTCCATATATAAACGAGCAATATGTACGCATAGAGAATAATCGATTGATCGTAGATCGGAATCTAGTGAATATGGATATCGTGAACTTCAAGGTATGCCGACATATTTACAGAACCTACGTAAACCTGACCAATGAATTACAAAGAAACGGCTACCGAATTATTCGATACAGTTACAGTCCTATTCTCGAAAAATTAACCTCTCATCCCCAAGCGCGGTGCACCTTTAAAGCGTTGTTTGACGAATACCATCGTCTGAGAACCACCCAACCTTTTTTCTCTTGAGATAACCATGCGGAACTAAGTGCTTTAATTGAAAGCCAACATCCGCTCATCAAACAGGCTTATGAACAATTGGGCGTTATTCAGGTGCAGGCATTGAAATACCATGTAGGCAATATCAAGAGAGCATTGGTTAAAAAACTCCCAATGACGGATGAATATAAGATCGTAAAGATGATCAATGAGACTTTGCCTCAACTAAAAGCCATTCCCAAAAGTAAAGTAAAAGAGAGATTGCAACAGATATACGATATGTTAGGGATAAAACGAATTGCGAAAGCAACCGACCTTTCCAAGTGATATGAGATAAAAGAAACCTCACCCAAAATAGACGGCAAAACAATTTCCTGTCTCACAATTATTCGAAGCCGCTTCATATCTCAACAAAAATAGTACGACTAAGTTTTACTCTTTCCAATAGTTTGTTTTACATATCCAGCGTATGTGGATACTTTGCATCTATCCCCCCTCCCCATTCGGAAGGGAAAACCAATTTTCCCCAGGGTGATCTATGGAGTTATTTTTCAACAAATAGTTGGGAATAACTTAAACCATATCAGCCATGAGAACATTAAACGAAAGAGCAACAGAGATCCTGTGTGACTTGTTGAAGCGCCAAAGAAACTTCACCACAAGCCAAGATGAAGTTCAAGTAAAAGTAACGGGACGAATCGGGAAATACAATCTCGTTTCATTGATACTGTACATCGACATCAATGGGGTTCGTTATCGTGATCCTGAAATCGTTCTGGGACATGATACGAGTAAAGGGCAATTCATTCCTTACCACTACATGAATGACTTCTTCCGAATTGAAGAATGTTACGCCCAACCGACAGCCGATGGTCTGGTGCTGGAAGATGAATTTGGTCAATACAACTTGGCCAATTTAACCAATCGTCTGCTATTACAAATTGCTTCCAAATAGCCGAACCGATGAATGCGCAACAAATCGTTCAGAATTGTGTTTTGAAGAATCAAAGCACCCTTGTAGAGGAAATGATGCAAGCCAATCTGATTTCCTTTGAATATCTTGATTCGTTTGTGGATGATGTACTGGAGTGGTGGTTGGTCGATTCGTGGTTAGCCGAGCAATTAAAACAGCAGGGAGAGATAGTCATTGAAGAGTACGGATGTTACTGGTGGGGACGTTCGACCAGCGGACAAGCCATCTACCTTGATTCTGTTATCCAATCCATCTGCGAGGAATAGCGGGCCTATTATCTATTACAATTCGGGATATCGTCTAATAGTGAGAAAATTGAATTTTCTGTCTTGTGGGCAATATCCCGATTTTGTGTGTTATGTAAGCATGCCTTTCATAATCGAGGGCCCCAATCAGTCGAAGTCTTCATTTTGCAAAAATAAGTGGGCTTTATTTGAGAAATGCAGCATTCCCTAAGTTATATGTAACATGGTTTGGTTTCAATATTGATTTTTTACAACTTTAAACTCAATTTTACATTAGCAACAACCCTTTGATGATATAGGTTCTTGCGTTTTCAGTAGATGTTTTATAACTTTGTAAAACATACTTTTACGGAAGCGTAAGATTATTCTCGGATAGTGAACGTAGGAAATTCATTGAACATGAGAATATGCGCCTCTATCTCCCGTCATATAAATGTATGGCGTGGGGTTGTTGCTTATTTGAATGTTCAGGTTTCCTACGACCTACTATCCTCAAATAATCTATCAGCCCTACGCTTTCTTTTTATTAATAGTCGTTAGGGTTGGAACGACTACCAATCTACTTTAATATTATGTTTTTTACAAGTCAAGAGAAATCTGCAATTATCACAGTATCAGATATGATGATTCGAGCAGATGGTAAATCTGAACCTATTGAATTATTGGGGTGCGCTGCAGTGTTGCAAAACATCAATATTACTCCCGAGGAATGTGATAAAGCCAAATCATTCTCAAGTATGGAGGCATTGTGGTGCATATATCACATGGATAATGAGAAAAAAAGATTTGTCTGTGCATTTTTAGGTTATTTGATGGCGGTAGATGGCGATATAAATCATACAGAACTAGCTCTTTGGAACTTGGTAAGTTCTCTGTGTGAATTGCCAACCATGACAATTCGTGATGCTAAAGAAGAAATACAGAGCCTCTTATAACAACCAAAACACATAATAATCCTTTCGTCAAGTGATATTTTATTCAAAAACGAGAAATTGACATTATGAAAGACTTAATTCTGGTTCTATGTATTCTTGGATTAATAATCCTAATACCATTGCGTAACAAAGTAAAAAAAGATCGAGACGATATTATCAATGGGCGTAAATAGTTGAAATTATGGGAATATTTTGGACTTCCGACACAGAACAGAAAGAAAAAGAGATAAGAGAAGCTATTAATTCCATTAACATGATCTTTCGTAAGATGGATCAAATTAATGATTTGAGTTCAGGTCGAACGAAAGAACAAATTTGCCAAGACCTTGTAGCTTGTTTCGCAGAAATAGATCCTTTTATGCAAACTATAAATTCAATATGGAAACAAAATGAAGGAAAATATAGCAACACTAAAGTTTTGACCCCAGATGGGCGATATGTACCTCTTGGATTATGGATGACAAATTTTCTAATAATAACTGACAAATTTACACAACAATTAAAACAACAATTAAATACTTACTGATATGGGTTTTTTTAATAGACTTACCGATTTTGGAGATCGCGAAATGGTTAGAACTTATGCTATGCGTGTTGGAACGGGTTTACAACAACTACAAGAAACAAACGATCTAAACATGCTCCAAGGATTGTCGCAAGCGATTGCTCAAGACGTACAAAACATGTTAATTCAAGCTGCAAAACTAACCCCTGAATCAATGAACTGTCTAAATGTTTCATACAAAGGAAGAAAGATACCTTATATGTCTTTTTTAGATGAAATTCGTAAGTTTTCGGCTATTGTAGTGCAAAGGGGTGGCTATCCTTTAATATAAAATTAAAAATGCGAAAGATTATCTCATTGTTATTCGCTGTTATTGCACTGCATGCTTATGGTGAAAGTGACAATGCAAATTGGAAAACTTGCACTTTGAAAGCGACACATATGATTATGTATCAATCTGGGCACAAGGTTTCAGAATCAAATACCTCCATCTTCATTACCATAGACAAAGGAAGGAATATTATACGTATTGGTAATCAAACATATAATGTAGAAGGGAAAGAAGTTATGAAACCACAGGTATATTGTTTCCAATGTCATTATGGGCAATTGCTGGAAAAATACATAATTGTCTGCAACTTTAAATCTTGTTTTATTATGATAGGAAGCAAAAAAGATGAAAATGCACCTATCAAGAAATATTATTTCTCTTCTGATAGGGCAGATATTAAGTTGACATATTAAGCGTGGTTAAGCCATGTTCAATGGTCTTACAAGAAGGAATAATATTCAATCCACATAATAAGATCTATAACCTTATGAATTCAAGGTCGACAAGAAACTTGTTGCTGGATGACTTGTAAGGTATAAGCAGGAATATCAAATAGTTGCTCATGCTTATTTCAGTAAAACAAAAGTATTCTTAATAACAGGTTGCTTCAACCTTATAAATAAAGTTAAAGTTATGAAGTCGGATAATGATGGCGATACAATCCCACGAGTCATAGCATTTGTGGCAATGATCATTATAGGATGGAGTGTTTATGATAAACATTTTAAGAGAGATGATACATCCGCACAACAACCTGCTCAAAATGAAGATCAATATGACATTCATGAGTATCGGACACAACAAGAAAACCAAGAAGAGTGTTTGCAAATTGTAAGTGACTATCTTAAAAACTATGGCTATAATGTTACTTACATATATACTACCAATCCCGAGGCGAATAATTGGAAATATAACGTTCGCGGAACTATAACCAATTTTGACGGTACGACAAGCCAGTTCGGGATCATGTATGATCACGCGACAAAAACTATAACAAGATGTGATATTGAATGATAAAGCCTGAATCTCAAAAGAATTAAAATTCATACAAATAAACGACTCAACTGCAATTTGCACACGGAAAATCAGATAAAGCCCATACAGTGAAAACAAAAGACGCACTTAAACGCATATATTCTGCTTGGACCGTCGGGCTCTTGTCTGCATTTATTTATAAACAATAACAGACCATTCTTTATGAGAAGTAGAAAGTTATGTTATCCGTAAAATTGAATAACGCCTAAATGCTACAAAGTATTAATATTAAAAAGACAACGCCCCCTTTTACTAATCACTCAAGAGTATTCACTTTTAATGTAACACCTTATTCATGAAATATTATGTCAAAATTCCATTAATTATTATTGGAGCAATACTGTTCCTTTACGGAGGTTTTATCTGTTACATTTGGCTCACTAATTCTGCTATACGCATGGGAAATCCTCTTTATATGGATTACCGTTACCGAAGCCTTTTTACCTTGCCATTGGCTAACCATGGATGTGCTGAGGCCCAATACAAAATGGGCGCCTATTGGTTTTATGGTGGCATTGGATGCGTTGATGAGGACGCCATACCTGAAGAGGAGTTAATAAAAGCTGTTGAGTGGTGGGAGAAAGCTGCAAATAGTGGGCATGAAGAAGCAATTGAAGAACTTGCAAAAGCTAAAAAAATACTATTTAAGGAGAGGGAGCAAGTTAGAATATTAATCAGGGAAAATTAAGAAGTTCAAATACAGGCTTATTTGATACTGTTGATTAGGGCTGTCGAGATAAGCTAATCCATCGAACAAAAATACTTAAATGCTGACTCTCTGAACCTTTCCCATTTGTTGGATCTAGGGAAATAGAAGGATCTTATAGTGTTGGCAAAATCCTAACTCGAATTAGCAACGTGTAGGCTATGTAATCTTTGCCATTTGATTCGCCTATCCATATTCTAGAAAAGGATCCTCTATGGCTAGCATATTAACAGATTATCATGGACTAATGTTTAGTGTTTATACTGTAGTTTAATTTTTATAATACTCCTAATATGAAACTTACTGGTTGATATCACTCGTATCCCGTTAAATTTTCGTTCATCTCGTTTTTAGAAATTGACAAATGTAACTCATTGACCTTGATGAAAGAATAAATTCAATAAAGCGACATTTATTTTAAATCTATTTTTAATTTATTAAATAATACCACAAAAATTATAAGACAATTTCAAGGGAACATTAATGATAGCATGGTTTAAATTTAATATGCGGAGATGCAAACTTATTTACTGTTGTTAATTAGTATTTTAGTGCTGTCGTGCAACAGTCACTCCACAGAACAAAAAATACTTCAAAATACTGACTCCACGCATTTTTCCCATTTGTTAGATTCTGTAACACAGAAGTATCAGGCAGATATAGAACAAGTCCAGCGTGAACTTGCAAAATCCCAACGCGAATTAGCGAAAATGAGGGCTATGCGACCTGTGCTATTTGATTCGCTTATCCGTATTCGATATAAGAAGCCAATCAATGGCTATCAGGTTAATGTGATATGGCAACCAGAATATATCGGTTATGCTGGCAAAATTATCGGAAAAGCCATTATAAATTTCAGAAAAGGGCTTATACACTTTTCGATGGTTCATAGTCATTATTTTATTAACGGAGAATTAGGTGAGACGGATTTTGACTCAATAGACTTTGAAAGATTCTGTATTTATGAAATAGAATATCCCTCAAGTAATAGCAACCAATATTTGCGAAATGATGTTCCTTTCTTTTTTGTGGACAATGGTCATATATTAGTACTCACAATGTGGGCAGAAGGACAACGACGTTCAAATGCATATCACTTCTATCAAATGGATGCAGATGGGAAATGTATACAAGACGATTTATATCAAATAACAAATCAAGAACCATATAATCAAATAGATGAACTTTCAACCATCAATGATAACGAGATCGTGATATCCCAAACGGGAGGAGCTTACTATCATGTAGATAAAATTTATCGCAGAGAAAGTAATTCGTACAATTCTTATACATTAGATCTTATTAAAGAATATGTTGAAGATTCCATATATATTTATGAAATACAACGTCGCCTACTTCGAAAAGAGTGCAAGCGTCAATGAAAAGCATAAGGAGCTATTCTCAATGACAATTGATTAACCATACACCTCTACTTCTAAACCATACATCTACAACAAGAAAATACCTGCAACAATTTAAAGAAAGACAGACATTAACAAAGGGTCTTAATCTAGACCTTTTGTCAATGTTTGTCCTCTTTGTTATCTTTACGAAAAGAGTACACTATGAGAATTGCATCCAATCATATTACTACTCTCCAGCCAAATGAAATATTTGTGTTTGGGAGCAATCTTTCAGGCATGCATGGTGGAGGGGCTGCACGTTTAGCATATCAAAAATTCGGAGCGATATGGGGCCAAGGAGTCGGTTTACAAGGCCAAAGTTATGGAATCCCCACTATGCAAGGTGGTGTTGATACCATTAAACCATACGTGGATGAATTTATCGAATTTGCCAAAACACATCCTCAACTCAAATTCTTAGTTACAGAAATCGGTTGTGGAATTGCAGGCTTTTCTGTAGAAGAGATTGCTCCTTTGTTTGAACAGGCGATAGAAGTAGAGAATATCTATTTGCCTGAACGTTTTTGGATGATCCTGAACCAATAGTTCAATAATAAAGGACAGACATTTGCAAAGGGGTTTATTCAAGACCCCTTGTAAATGTTTGTCCTCTATATAATGGAGTTATACTTATACAAATATATGTGTAAGGTCGAGTTGTGACCTTGCTTGACACAATCAATCAATTTATTAACCTATCACGTTTTGCAACTCCGTGTAAACCACCGTGTAAACTAATTTACTAATTAACACATAACAAGCACTCATACTGTTAATTACAAATTCAGAGTACACGTCTGGGGGGCGTGTGGTCGAAGGTTCGAATCCTTTCACCCCGACAATTGAAAATAAAGAGGTTAGCTGAAATCGCTAACCTCTTTATTTTTCTTTGCACTCATATATTACCTTAATTCTAAGGATTTTATCACAGCTTCATAATATACCAACTCAAAAAAGCTCTCTTTTACAGTCCTTTTTTTTAAGGAGCGTAGATGGCGACCAACCTGAAATGAATTTACGACATATCACAACAGATATGCCAATACGGCATCCCAATCCGGGAAACGATCACTGCTAAATTGGATGAGTTCTCCTTCGAATCGGTCCGCACCATTTTTAGTACGGTCATCAATCAAATAATCCCCCTTGTTCAAATGTTTATGATGGGTAAAGATGGCACGTTTATAGGCCACATCTCCCAAATAGCATTTAATCCAGACCAATTTATCATTCAATGCCGTAGGGTTATCCCAGGGCGACGTCGACAGAATGTAGGTATCATAAACGGTTGACAGCTGCTTAAAACTCTCGATCGCCCCTTTTATCGGGACCATCTTTGAAAAGATATGCGGGCAATTATCATACGCCCCCTTATACGCCTCCTTATCTTCCGGTGCCAATGCGTCTATACCCGACTGAAAATCGACCAGCACATTGTCCATGTCCACATAAAGTACTTTTTCTTTTTTTGCCATTATTGTCAGATAATTATTACACATATTCCACACCTTCCTGTATCAATTGATTCTATTACCCATAAAGCCAGGTGGTCGCCCCAACAACTCACCCCCCAGGATAGATGCCTGTACACATCCTACAAGCAAACATGAGTAGCATCCTATGCAATACGGAAATTTTCGAAATACAAAAACAGAGCAAAAGCCCAACTGCGGCTATTACTCAAACGTTGGTTTCTAAAGATTCATATTGATGCAACAAACGCTATTTTGTCAATAGGGCTGATTGATCACGAACATCTCAAAACCTTAATCGTAAAAGGGCAATTTCTCAAGAGTTCCCTCAGCATAGGGTTCAGTCGGATTCAAAGTCTCTCCGTTCAAAACCTTTTCATAATAGGAGAGGTACTGCTCCGCCATCACATGAGCATTGAAGGTATCCCGTACATATTCATGACACACCTGTGGAGAATAGGCTTGCCAATTAGCCATCGCCTCTCGCAGGCCGGAAGCAGAGTCGGAGAGGAAACCTACCTGTGCAGGGATCAATTCAGGCAACGAACCGTATGGCGTTCCGAATACCGGCAAACCATACCACATACTTTCGATCATGGCCAGTCCGAAAGGCTCGTGCCAACGTACCGGAAAAACCAACCCTTTCGATTTGCGCATGTAGAGCTGTTTCTGGGTCTGATCGACCATACCACAAAAGTGTATTTTCGGTGATAGGGTCAATCGGAATCCGCTTTTGAAATTCAGGCGAGTTCCACCCAATACATATAACCGTTCGGAAGGCATTCCTCGAACGATCCGAATCGCTCCCTTTACATTTTTGATGCGCCAAGCCGCTTTGGCTAGAAAATGGAAATAGTCTCTTTTGAGATTAAAATCGGGTGTTCCGTAGTCCGACCAATCCAAACCATTATATACATAGGCTGTTGCCCCATGGCGCTGAGCATGATTCCGGCTAACAAAAATGGTATTGATTCCGATTCGTCCCGATACGTTACCGTGAATGGTGGTCACAATCGGGATGTGAGCTTCTGCCAACTGCTCATCGCTAAAATTCCCCAATCCAAGATGAAAGTGGGCAATATCGGCATCATGCGGAATCTGCGCTGTAATTGGACGAGAGGGATCGATCTCAATCACGCGTGCAAAATCGCATGTGGTATTGCGGGCCGCCAGGAAAGTAATCTGATGTCCCATCTCCACCAATGCTTTGGCAAGAGACCACATCACACGTTCCGTTCCCCCGTATTTATGGGCGGGGAGTACCCGATCGGTCACTTGGACAATATGCATAGCTGTTCGGAAAAGGAGGGTTAACAGGATTCGGAAAGCGGTTTTCCGGTAAACAAATATAGCTTCAAAGCGTCAAAAATGCGATATTGTGAGCGATTTTTTCAGATTTTTTTGCACATATAAGTTTTTTAATTACCTTTGCACCGCTGAATTAGTCATCGGCATTCTCACGATTGGCCCATTCGTCTATCGGTTAGGACGCAAGATTTTCATTCTTGAAAGAGGAGTTCGATTCTCCTATGGGCTACCAGTAAAAACATAAAAAGCAAAAACACATAACCATGGCAAATCACAAGTCATCGAAGAAAAGAATGCGCCAGACCGAGGTGAAAAACGCTCGGAACAAATATTATCACAAAACCGCGCGCAACGCGATGAAAGCACTGCGTAACACCACCGAAAAGGATGCAGCAGTTGTATTGCTTCCTAAGGTGACCGCCATGCTTGACAAACTGGCCAAGAACAATGTGATTCACAAGAACAAGGCAGCTAACCTGAAGAGCAGTTTGCAGTTGCACGTCAACGCGCTCTAATCAGATAGACTGACGTTCCGGAATAAAGGAAGCCGTCCGAAAGGTCGGCTTCTTTGTTATACCCCCCTATCCAAACTTTAGACCGTCTGTATCTTTCCAAATTGAGGAAGATTGCAGACGTTTTTTTGTTTGCTTCGGGGCAGCATATTACTTGCGTACAACTTTCCCTCTCCACACCTTCTATACGCAAAATCGTTTTTTACGCCCCGTACTTTCAATCAATAAAAATTTGGCCCGGCTGAACTCCAATAATCTGATTGGCTTAATCAATATAGCCTTCTGCGCAAAAATTTAAGTTGATTTATGTACTGGAATTCTCCGATTGTTCTGTATAGCCCATCATCTCCTCGATCGCTCGGTGTGAATGATCATAGGCCTTCCACATCACATTGTAGCTGTTCAACCCTCAACTCAACTGTTCCGGTGTATATCATAAAAGTACGGCATTGCCCTCAAACGCCGTTGTAGAGAACAACTTATCTCATATACACACACCAACACATCATATTTTGCATACAAACATTGTCAATGCAAACCAGTAACATATTTATCCAGTGACGATTGCGCGAAAAAATTGTGACAATTCGACACCTTTTTCGGTCAATTCGGCACCGATTGTCCACTCTTTCTGACGTCCTTTCACAAGTTGTCATCAGTTGTCACCTTTGTGGTGTCAGAATTGCAGCCAATGCAGTGTGGCAATGAATTTGATAGTGTATGTGGTGAATTTGATGCACGAATCACGAAGAAGAAAGGAGAACACAAAATATGACGATCAACAACTTAACCATTCAGGCGCAAGAGGCTTTGCAAAGTGCAATGTCACTTGCCACCGGCCACGGCCAGCAGGCTGTTGAGCCGCTCCACATTCTGGAGGCCATCGTCACCGAAGATGACAGTGTTGGCGTTTACCTGTTGCAGAAGTTGGGCGTGAACATCAACGCGTTGCGCTCGATGCTCAAACAGGAGATCGACCGACTACCCAAAGTTTCGGGCGGTGACCCCTACTTCTCGCGTGAAAGTTCCGAAGCTATTCAAAAAGCGGGAGACTTTACACGTGAGTTCAACGACAAGTATGCTTCCGTAGAGCACTTGCTGTTGGGTATTTTGGCAGGTCGTGACATGGCCAGCCGATTGCTGAAAGATTCCGGTGCCACCGAGAAGGAGATGATTGCAGCGATCAAGAACCTGCGGAAGGGCTCAACAATCGATTCACAGACCAATGAGCAGACCTTCGATGCATTGGGCAAATATGCAATCAACCTGAACGAGCAGGCCCGTAAAGGCAAATTGGATCCGGTTATCGGTCGTGACGAAGAGATTCGTCGTGTGCTGCAGATCCTTTCACGCCGTACCAAAAACAACCCGATTCTGGTTGGTGAACCGGGTGTCGGTAAGACCGCTATTGCCGAAGGTATTGCACACCGTATCATCGACGGCGATGTGCCCGAGAACCTGCGTAACAAACAGATCTACTCGCTGGATATGGGTGCCCTGATTGCCGGTGCCAAATACAAAGGTGAGTTCGAAGAGCGACTGAAAGCCGTTGTCAAAGAGGTTATCTCATCAGATGGTGAAATTCTGTTGTTCATCGATGAGATTCACACCTTGGTAGGGGCAGGCAAGAGTGATGGCGCCATGGATGCCGCCAACATCTTGAAACCGGCCTTGGCACGTGGTGAGTTGCGTGCGATCGGTGCGACGACACTGGATGAGTTCCAGAAATATTTTGAGACCGATAAGGCATTGGAGCGTCGTTTCCAGAAGGTGATGGTCGATGAACCCTCTGTTCCGGATGCCATCTCGATCCTGCGTGGTCTGAAAGAGCGTTACGAGAACCACCACAAAGTGCGGATCAAAGACGAAGCGATCATCGCATCCGTTGAGCTGTCACACCGTTACATCACCTCACGTTTCTTGCCGGATAAGGCGATCGACCTGGTCGATGAGGCGGCAGCGAAACTGCGACTCGAGATGAACTCCGTACCTGACGAAATCGATGAACTGGATCGTAAGGTACGCCAGATGGAGATCGAACGCGAAGCGATCCGTCGTGAGAACGATCAGGGGCGTATCGATGAGCTGACCAAAGAGATCGACGACTTGAACGGCAAACGTACCGCAATGCGTGCAAAATGGCAGAGCGAACGCGACCTGCTCGAGAAGGTTCAGAAGAACAAACAGCTGATCGACGAGTATAAACTTGAAGCTGCTGCTGCTGAGCGTAGCGGTGATTATGGCAAGGTAGCCGAACTCCGTTACGGTAAGATTCAGGAGGCCCAGAACGAGATTACACGGTTGCAGGCTGAGATCGAAAAGAGCCATGCAGGCGGCGCCATGATCAAAGAGGAGATCGATGCCGAAGATATCGCCGAAGTGGTTGCACGTTGGACCGGAATTCCGGTAAGCCGTATGATGCAGAGCGAACGTGAAAAGCTTCTCCAGATGGAGAGTGTACTGCATGAACGGGTGATCGGTCAGGACAAAGCGATCGAAGCGATTGCCAATGCCGTACGTCGTAGTCGTGCCGGCCTGCAAGATGCCCGTCGTCCGATCGGTTCCTTCATCTTCCTGGGTACGACCGGTGTCGGTAAGACTGAGTTGGCCAAGGCTTTGGCAGAGTATCTGTTCAACGATGATACGATGATGACGCGTATCGATATGAGTGAGTATCAGGAACGTCACAGCGTTTCACGACTGATCGGAGCGCCTCCCGGATACGTCGGTTACGATGAGGGTGGTCAGTTGACCGAAGCCGTACGTCGTAAACCCTACTCGGTTGTCCTGCTTGACGAGATCGAAAAGGCCCACCCGGATGTCTTCAACATCTTGCTGCAGGTATTGGACGATGGCCGTCTGACCGATAACAAAGGGCGTACTGTAGACTTCCGCAATACGATCATCATCATGACTTCGAACATCGGTTCACCGATTATTGTGGAGAACTTCTCGAAATACCACAACGAGACTCCACCCGAAGAGGTGATCGAGAAGACGCAGAATGAGGTCTTTGAGTTGATGAAACAGACGATTCGTCCGGAGTTCCTGAACCGTATTGACGAGATCATCATGTTCACGCCGCTGACCAAAGACGATGTTCGTCAGATCGTTGTCCTGCAGCTTGCCCAGATCAACAAAATGCTGGAAGAGAACAGCATGAGACTGGAGGTTTCAGACAAAGCGATCGACTGGTTAGCCAAGAAGGGATTTGATCCGCTGTTTGGTGCACGACCGATCAAACGTACCCTGCAGCGTTATCTGGTCAACGAACTCTCGAAAGAGATTTTGGCCGGAACGGTCAGCCGAGATTCGGTCATCCATGTTGATGCCAACGAAAACGGATTATTCTTTAAAAATTGATTTCAGTAGATCATTTGATCTATCCGAAACTACAAACCGCAGAACATCTAACCGTGTTCTGCGGTTTTTTATTTTATGCCTTTCCGTTGCAAAGCCAAATGACATCCCAAAATTTTACTGATCAATCCCCGTTTCATGTATAATGCCTTCTCCCAATCGGACATATCTATCAAAAGATCCCGATGAGTCCCCTTGCTATTCCTGCAGAAAAACGGCATATTTGCACTGCATCCTTCCAACCTATAAACTATAATATTTATGGATTGGTTACTTGATTTGGGCTATTTCGGCCTTTTTCTCGGTTCATTTATTGCGGCCACGGTCGTTCCGTTCAGCTCGGATGTCCAACTGATCGCCATGCTGGCAGTCGGAGGGAATGTGTGGCTTTGTGTGGGAGTGGCCACACTCGGCAACTGGCTCGGCGGACTGACCTCTTATTGGTTGGGTTGGCTCGGTAAATGGGAGTGGATCGAGCGTTTTCTGCATATTAAACACGAAACCCTCGTTAAACATAAAAGTAAAATCGACCGTTTTGGAGCGTGGCTCGCTTTATTGACCTGGTTACCCTTCGTTGGCGATGTCTTTGCGTTAGCTTTAGGATTCTATCGTGTCAATTTTCGCTCTTCGGCTCTATTGATGTTAGTCGGTAAAGGAGCTCGTTTTGTCATGTGGGCACTTCTCTATCTGTGGAGCCAACCCATGCTCTCTTGACCTGATCCTCTGACCACAACCACGCTCCATATAGCCGCAACAAGTTGATACCCCCATTAGAGGCAACAAAAAAGAGAGGCACAATCTCAATAGTGCCTCTCTTTTTCTATTTGATTAGGAATGCATATTTTCCATGTACAGATGCGAATTGCTCACTGCTAAAACCTCTCTGCACGTTTCTCCTATCATAACTTTAAACACGTCCGACATACATACCCTTACACTCCATCCAGCATACCGTTTCATCCTTTATCTGCAAGGACCTTTAGAGTAGTGGATATGCATAGTAACCTATTGAATACCGAACCGGGGTCTATTCAACAGTTATAAACCACTCCACGGTGGATCGCAAAGATTGGGTATCCTTTTTCGGATAAAACCCGCTCTCCACTCTCTTAGCGTACTCGACGTTTGAAAATCCACGCATCCGGGAACGAACCGGCACATTGCTGCTTAAACCTTTTGGCCTGTTGCTCTGTTGCCGCTAACGAGGTATAAATCATAATTTTCCCATTATCGAGCGGCAGTTTATAGTAGGAAAGCGTATTATCAATTTGTTTAGCCTGCGCAATAAATTTATTTGCATTGGCATCCGTGCTATAGGTTCCAACCACCACATAATAGCCCATCTGCCCAGGTGCCACAGTCGATGTAGCGGGCGAGGCCGAAACAGCCGGTTTTGTTGGAGCTGTTGTTGCAGGTGCAGGCTGAGCCGTCGGTTTGGAAGCAGACGCTGTCGCCTCTTCTGAATCGTCAGCCGCCTCATCTGTCGTCGCAGCAGGCTGATCCGTAGCCGTCTGTGTGCGAGGCGTTGCAGGCGTCAATTCTTCCCACTCAATCGCCTCGTCTTCGTATGAATAGGTACTGCGATTAAGCAAAGTGATCGCTCCGTAAGAGATCGCGCCTCCGATAATAATTGCACCAAGTACCCACCATATGATCTGACGGACCTCCATTTGCCGAGGAACTCTTGCAGGTTCCGGTCGAATGGGATTCATAATCTCATTCAATCCTGGAGCCGGATAGAACCGCTTTTCACGGATTTCCCCTACCGAATCGATGCGAACCACCTCTTCACTGCGAACAGTTGCCAGCCAACTGTCATAAATAGCTCTGGCCTGTATCTCATCCTGATTATTATTTTGTGCGATTAACGCTACAATATTCAAAAAATCAGGATTCTCAGTCTCAGCATAAATCACCAGATTGAGCGGAGGGGTAATCATCCCTTTTTTCTCCATCACCGGAGGGCGGGTAATCACCTTTAATGATCCGATTTCGGGCAAATTGATACTCTGGCGACGAACCAGTGCATTGAAAATAAGTGTACTGATAGAATCCATGGCTTTAGGCTTATAGGTTTTATTTGCGTTTGCCAGATTTCCCGGCAACCGTTTTTTTCAACGGGGATGGTGTTAGTGGTGCTTGCTTTAACGCACGCCACAGGATGACGACACCTGCCACAATAAACGGAATGCTCAACAGTTGCCCCATGTTCAACACCATATTCTGTTCGAAATCCACTTGTGGATTTTTGATAAATTCGATCAAGAAACGGGTACCGAACAGAATAATCAAGAAGAAGCCGAACATCACTCCGGGCCGACGGCGTGCCAAATCCTTTTTATAGTACATCCAGAGCAGGATCACAAACAACACCAAATAACACAAGGCTTCATAAATCTGTGTCGGATGTTTGGGAAGGGTTTCGCCGTCGCGTACGAAAATAAAGCCCCAGGGTAAGGAGGTAACGGTTCCATAGATCTCGGAGTTCATCAAATTGCCCAATCGTACAGCGACTCCACTGATGGCAACCACGATACTGATTCGATCCAACGACCAGATATAGGGCAATTTATTTTTCCGGGAGAACAGCCACAAGCCGATCAACAGGCCGACTGCAGCTCCGTGACTGGCCATACCACCTTGACGGATATCGAGAATTTCGACAGGGTGGGTCAGGTAATATCCTGGATCGTAGAAGAGGCAGTGTCCTAATCGAGACCCCAAAACGGTCGAAATCACTCCGAACCAAAAGACCGAATCAAAGGTCTTTTCGCTCAACCCTTCACGGATCATGATATGGTGGAAAATGTAGGCGCTGATTCCGAGAGCTACCGCCCAAAGCACCCCGTAATAACGGACCTCGAACGACCCGAGATGAAACAGGGCCGGATTAACATCCCATGTAACGACAAGTGGAAGAAGGCTTTCCATGTGTGTTGATTAGATATGAACAAAATAAGCAAAATACACGCAATAGAATGCTGTTTCAATGAAACTTCAGCATTGAATGCATGCTGTGTACACAATAAACCTAATGAATGTCAAACATTGCAAATTTTCCCCGTAGGGTGAGAATTTTGCAAAAACGCATCCTATAATTTTCAAATATACGCAATTTCTTGTATCTGCGGTTTGGGTTAACAGATAATTTCCCTCAATGGACAAACAGCTAGCAGGGCGGATGTACAAAGAACCTCTGACAAAGAATTTGTTGGCATTCGAACAGAGACCCGGAAACACAATACACAATGAGAAACAGCCAGGTATAATTGGCTGGCCAGTGACTCTGCCCCACACAACAACTCTGCTCCGGAAATCCCATTATTAAGATCTGCAGAACCATCAGAGTGGTAATACTAACCCTTATGCTGCAACAAAATCGGGGAAAGGCTAAAAAGCCCTATTCAATCAATAAAAACAAGACAACACAGACTATCGGACAACTTATTATATCCTTTCATAGAACAAATGAGGCAGATCGCTTCTTTCTATATACCATAGGCCTCACCAATAAAACCTATACAACGATACAGGCTCTGAAACAGCTAAATAGGTCAGCAGGTTAGATAAAAGTGAAACGATGCAAGAAAAAAGAGTAAGTCAACTGAGGATTGATTACAACAGCTATACGGTTTTAGTCACCGATACAAGGTTAGCTTTAGGTGCCTCTTTGGCCAGCGCAAACGAGAATGTGCTGCCTTCTCCCAATTTGCTACGTAAAGTGATGACCTGGCCGTGTGCTTCGAGGATATGTTTAACAATCGCCAATCCCAAACCAGTGCCTCCCTGTTCCCGAGAACGGCTCTTATCAACCCGGAAAAAGCGTTCAAATACGCGTGGAATATACTCTTCGGCAATACCCACCCCGTTGTCAGCCACTTCGATCATCACACGATCAAACATATCGACGAAACTGACCGTAGTTGTTCCATTGTCACGGCCATATCGCACCGAATTGATCAGCAGGTTCATAATTACCTGGCTAATTTTGCGACGATCCGCATAAACCAATACCGGTGGTTGGAAATTGCTTGTACCAATGCGGAATGTAATATGCCGGGCCGAAGCCTCTATCTCGATCGATTCGGCAATCTCTCGTACCAACGCCACAATATCGAACCGCTCCGGCTCCAACACAAGCGAACCCGACTCGAGTTTGGAGATCTCCTCCAAATCTTGCACGATATTGATGAGCCGATCTATACTTTTTTCAGAGCGTTCGAGGTATTTACGATTGATATTTTCGTCTTCCAACCCCCCGTCAAGCAGCGTCAAAATGTATCCTTGTATGGTAAAAATCGGTGTCTTGATCTCGTGCGACACATTACCGAGAAACTCCTTGCGGTAACGCTCATTCTCTTTCAGCCGTGCAATTTCACGGGCATTTTTTTCAGCCCACAGATTCAATTCGTCTTGCAGCCCGCTAACCAGATCATGAGTCGGAGGCAGATCATGGGTTCGGATATTCTTTGAGAGTAGGACTTGATAAATCGGCTTGATCCGATAACGCACGAAGAGATTAAACAGGTAGTGTGCAGCAAAAAAGAGCAAGACAAACAGCCCGCATGAACAGATCAAAATTGGAGTGGGTTGCAGCGCCAACACCACTCCAAAAACAATGCTGATAAAGGCTGCAACAGTTGCAACAGCCAATGCCGCCCCTGCCGTGGTTTTGATCTTGAATCTCATCATGCTGCGCAACCGGTTAGGCCTTAGGCTGATACTGTTTCATCAGCTTGGTAATGTATTTACCCACAATGTCAAATTCGAGATTGACCGTCGAACCCACTTTCAAGGTATGGAAATTGGTGTGTTCGTATGTGTAGGGAATGATCGCTACCTGAAATGACGAAGCCTGTGAATTGACAACGGTCAGACTGACTCCATTGACCGCTACAGAACCTTTTTCTACGGTTATGTTACCGGGAGTTGGGTCGTATTCAAATGTATAGTACCAACTGCCGTCTGCTTCACTGATCGCTGTACAACGAGCAGTCTGATCGACATGTCCCTGGACAATGTGTCCATCCAACAGTGCATCAGGACGCATACTCCGCTCCAAGTTGACCAAATCTCCCGGTTGGAATTCACCCAAATTGGATTTGACAAGCGTCTCGTGGATCGCAGTTACGGTATAGCGAGGTGCATCCAACTCGACAACAGTCAGACAAACTCCATTATGAGCAATGCTTTGATCAATACGCAATTCATTCGTAAATGGGGCTTCAATGGTAATGTGTTTATTGCCTTGATCTTCACGGACGGCAACGACACGTCCTGTAGCTTCAACGATTCCTGAAAACATGATCTTTGTTTGATTAATATAAAGTTCCAGCCGCTTTATCCCTGATGCTACACCAAGAAGCACGGCCACTACCGACATACAGTTAGAGATCACAGAACAGACACTATAAAAGCAAGTTCGTCGCTCTTCAAACCCTTTCTGTCAATGTTACGAAACAAAGATCACAAAATTTTCTTGATAATGACACCTTCGACCACAAACAATTTGCGGATTGCCTCCCGTTTGATGGAAATCGGATCATACGCCTCTGTATTTCGAGGCAACAACAACAGCTCCTCTTCATGTGGACTTTGGCGGACAATCCGTATACCTTTAAACGTCTCGGAAAGGATCAGACACATTGCTCCGGGGAGCAGTTCGTCGGGATTTTGACGACGCAACAGGACGTAACTTCCCGCCGGAACCTCAGGCTGCATGGCATCGCTCAAAGACAAAGCGGCCAGATCGCAACGTTTCAAAGGCGGGAAATCAATATAAAATTGGGGTTGAAGAGGCTGTTCTCCATCGGTTCGCTCAAGCATTTCGACCGCTTCGACCGCATCCATGCCATAACAAGGAATCCCCGAGTTTTTACTGGAGCTTTTTTGGTCGATCATCATCTCTCCTTCGCCGGTGAGCAACCAACCTTTGCTGATGGAGGGATATTTGGCAGTGATCAATTCGGCCAAATCGTGGCTGATCCCATTATTACCTTTTTTGATCTGGTACAGGTTTTCACTTCGCTTCAGGCCGATATGCAGCGCAAAAGCATTAATAGACAATCCTGTCCATTTGATCACCTGTTCGAGACGGTGCCACTTTTCAGTATTAGGAATATTATTTGACATGTTGGTGGAATTCGTGTGTTATGTAGTAAGTAACCGCACAGTGAGGGAGTTGGGTTCAGAAATTCTTCCTGTCAAGAAGCTGGAAATCGGGGGTGAAAATTTGTATTAACGCTAAAAAAATTGCACCTTTGCATTCACAAGTTTCACATGCCTCCGTAGTTCAATGGATAGAATGGCAGATTCCGGTTCTGCTGATATGGGTTCGATTCCCGTCGGGGGTACTTTGATTGGGCAGAAGTTTTCTTCTGCCTTTTTTATTGCACACCGTTGTCTGTCTGTAAGAAGAGTATCTCATCTTCGTCTCCATTCCTTTTGAAAATTGATGATCCAATCTCTTTTTACCCTCGTTGCGAATTACTCTCTTTGAATGACTTATCTGTTTTTCTTAATCAGTTTACTCAGTTTGTGTCAATAGTTCCGAATCATTTGTCCGGAGGTATTGGTAAGTGTACGCTCATGGTGTGATCCATTGTTTGAAAAAAATACGTTCATCCCTTCAGATCGCATTCATTTATTAATGACAAGCGAGATGCCACAATTGCATTTATTATGTTATCTGGCAATCCAATAGCGTATTTTCGTATAACAATAGTGTCTCCACGTTTTCATTGCGACGCCTACCCAATCCTGGCATACAGCTCCTAAACCTTTGGTTTCGCTATCAGAATCTGAAAATTTAGTATTGTAGTGGATGAAATAGCGTATTATTCCGTCTTTTTATACGAAATTAATAAAAATATTGAAAGGTATTCACTCTTTTCAGCCTTTTTAGAACATTGAATTATCCCAATTATTCAATGATTTTTGATAGATAGAGTAAAAACACTTTACAAGTAAATTAAACTTGTATATGTTAATATGTTTGATTTTCTGAATATTATATATTACATGTGAAATATTTAAAACTTAACAAGTAATTTTAATAATCATATAAAACAGTCACTTTATGAACATGTAAAACGAACTGTATAGAACAATATTAAACCTAAATATTGTATAGACTATTCACAAAATACAGAGGGATTATTTTGAAAATCAATGGATGACAACCCCATTTGTTAGCAAGGAGGACAAAATAAAGAGACGACCTCAGCATGTGAGGTCGTCTCTTTATGATATTATCGGTCACACCAATGTTTGGCCGTTGTAATAAACCAAGGGCAAGACAGGGAGCAGTAACAACATTAATCAGCATTTAGGACTGCCCACCAACAATACAGACAGCCCTCACCCTTTTAACAACTGCTGCCCCTCGAACAGCAATTACGGATGCATGTAACTCTCGATATCTTCGGTAGTAGCTGGAGCCCGCCGGTTGCCCAACATACGATTGCCATTGGGAGTAATCAACATATCGTCTTCGATACGAATACCTCCAAACCCGATATATTCCCGGGTTTTGTCATAATTGATAAAGTCAGTGAATTTCTTTCCTTCTTTCCACATGTCAATCAATTCGGGAATGAAGTAGATACCCGGTTCAACCGTCATGATCATACCCGGTTTGAGTCGTTTGCCCATCCGCAACGAAGAGAGTCCCGGTGTCTCACTGCGCATGGATTCCTCGTCGTAACCGACATATTTTTCACCGATATTCTCCATGTCGTGTACGTCAAGCCCCATTTGATGACCCAACCCGTGAGGCATGAAGAGCGCTTGAGCACCACAAGCGACAGCATCCTCCATATTGCCCTGCATCAGCCCCAACTCTTTCAGACCATCGGCAATGATCCGTGCAGCCTCATTGTGCATCTGCCAATAAAAGAGATCCGGTTTAGCCAGCTCGAATGTGCGGCTGTTCGCTGCCAAAACAATATCATAAATAGCTTTCTGGCGAGCCGTAAATTTACCATTGACCGGAATGGTACGAGTAAAATCGCTGCAATAGTTCATATTGGTTTCAGCACCGGCATCGACCAACAGCAGACGCCCTGACTCCAGAACATTGCCATGATTGTGGTTGTGAAGTGTCTCACCATTCTGGCTGACGATCGACAGGAACGAAACTCCGGCTCCATACTGACGGGCAATACCATCGATTGCACCGGCAATCTCCTGTTCAACCACACCTGGACGACACATCTGCATCACCTGCAGGTGCATTTTGGTACCAATCGTACAAGCTCTTTCGATCTCGTCGATCTCATCCTGTTCTTTGATTTCGCGCAACGCCACTACAGCTTTGGCCAATTCAACCGAAACCTGCTCTTTGAGGGCAGCCGGTTGCAAGCCGAGCAGTTCACACAACATCAGGGTCACCTCACCCCGATAAGGAGGCAAATAGTGAATCTTCCGGCCTTGGGCAATTGCCTTCTTTACCGTTTCGGCCAGTTGAGCCAATCCGGCCGTCCGGGTTACCCCCACTTGCTGGGCCTGCTCAGCCAACGATGGTTGCGGACCCATCCAGATAATATCATCGATCGTGTAATCCTCTCCGAATAACATATCCTCTCCTGAGTCCGCGTCAAGAATACCGGCAAATTCGGGATGATTCAAACCAAAGAAATAGAGGAAAGTACTATCCTGACGGAATGGGAAAGTATTACTCGGATAGTTGGCAGAAGCTTCGTGGTTTCCAGGGAGCAGAATCAAACCACTGCCAACACGCTTACGCAGCGCTTCTCGACGACGTATATACGTTTTTGCTTCAAACATGGTAAAAGATTTGTTGGTTGGATCGCCGGGTATCGACGATCCGATCTGCTTCGTTGTGGACAGGGATCACTTTTGCAAATGCCGGCCAGTTATGGAAGAGATCGTTCAAAAGTAACAAAAACTTGTGGCAATCTTGCTATCTTTGTCGGGAAAAAGAGAAGGCCACAACGTAGTTGCAGAAGAAATTTTGTTATCTTGGAAATCAATATCTGCGCTACATCCGTTTTCCAATAAAAAGATCTTGGTTACCCCGATTGAGATCTGCATAGTCAGTATAAACCGCCCAAAGGGAACAGCAGGGTTAATCAAGGAGATTGAACGGACAGGCTACTCAAAAAACATGGAGAGATGAAAATTGCGATCGTAGGAACAGGATATGTCGGGCTGGTATCCGGTACCTGTTTTTCTGAAATGGGAATCGAGGTGATCTGTGTCGATGTGGATCGGGCAAAAATTGAACGACTCCAGCAGGGTGAAATTCCCATTTACGAACCGGAACTTTCTGTACTCGTCCAAAAGAACATGAAGGCCGGACGTCTCTCTTTCGCAACCGATTTGGCCTCTCATTTGGATGAAGTCGAAGTGGTCTTCATCGCGGTCGGAACTCCGCCTGATGAAGATGGATCGGCCGATCTGCACTATGTATTGGAGGTGGCTCGTGAATTCGGTGCCGCCATCAACAAATACACACTGCTGGTCACCAAAAGCACCGTCCCCGTCGGTACTGCAGCTCGAATCCGAGAGGTGGTCGATGCTGAGTTGAAACGGCGTGGAGTAGAAGTAGAGTTCGATGTAGCCTCAAACCCCGAATTTCTCAAAGAGGGCAGCGCAGTCAAAGATTTCATGAGTCCGGATCGTGTAGTCGTCGGCGTAGAAAGCGAACGGGCACGGGAACTGATGCAACGACTTTACCGTCCTTTCCTGTTGAACAATTTCCGGGTGATCTTCATGGATGTACCCTCTGCCGAGATGACCAAATATGCTGCCAACAGCATGTTGGCCACCCGCATCAGTTTTATGAATGATATTGCCAACTTGTGTGAACTGGTTGGAGCCGATGTCAACATGGTACGTCGCGGGATCGGAACCGATATGCGCATTGGCAATAAATTCCTCTATCCGGGATGCGGATATGGCGGCTCATGTTTCCCCAAAGATGTGAAAGCCCTGATCCGAACAGCCGAAGAAAACGGCTACCAAATGCGGGTCTTGAAAGCTGTCGAAGAGGTCAATGCCCATCAAAAACGGGTACTGTTCGACAAATTGAATCGCCATTTCAACGGAGATCTCAAAGGGCGTAAGATTGCGTTATGGGGTCTGGCCTTCAAACCCGAAACCGATGATATGCGTGAAGCAACGTCAGTCGTGCTGATTCGACTGCTGATCGAGGCAGGGGCAGAGGTGACTGTTTACGATCCCGTAGCCATGAACGAATGCCACCGCGTAATCGGCAACCAGGTTCACTATGCTGACGACATGTACGAGGCAGTCATTGGAGCGGATGCTTTGTTGTTGGTAACTGAATGGAAACAATTTCGGGTCCCCAACTGGGAGTTACTTAAAAAGACGATGCATACACCGTTGATTTTTGACGGACGCAACATTTACGATCGGGACGAACTGGAGACGGCAGGATTCACCTACTACTACATCGGAGGCAATGCAACGTGCTAATTTCTTTATGAAATGACTTCTTAGGCACAATCCGATTCTTTCCTAAGATTCAGTCTATCGATCTATTAGCGCGACCAGAGGACATCGCTCTTACCGACAATACAATTTTGCTAACACAACACGACTTTTGCTATTATCCCAAAAGCAACATCAGCTTGTAGAAAAGCACATTAAAGAAGTTTGTATTAATTTTCCCAAGTTGGTTCGATATTTCTCATTTGAGATCAATCATCACTGCCTATGACTTGGGCAGGAGTTTTGTAAATACCAGACCTACAAAGACAATTTTAATAACTGCTCTCCACAGATTAGTATCCATATCAGATAAGAGCACAAAGCCATATCGAAGTTCGATTTGGCCAATTACAACAAAAGCAGTTATTTTGCGCCAAATTTCAGAGATTCATGTATATAAAACCGCCAAAGATTATCCGTACGATATTTCCGTCTCTGATTTGGGAGATGCCTCCCTCCGATGAGGTTTATCTCACTTTTGATGATGGACCGACACCCGGAGTAACTGAAGAGATTCTCGAACAGTTGGCCAAATACGATGCGAAAGCTACCTTCTTCTGTCTTGGCAAGAATGCTGAAATGCACCCTGAACTTTTCGAACGGATCAAAGCTGAAGGACATCGTATCGGAAACCATACATACAGCCATCAAAAAGGTTGGCGGATGACTCTCGAAGCCTATCTCGAAGATGTCGAACTGGCCAATAACCTGTTGCATACAGACCTGTTCCGCCCTCCTTATGCGCAAATCAAACCGTCGCAAGCACGCCGCCTGAGTGAACATTACAACCTGATTATGTGGGATGTCCTCTCGCAAGATTACAACAGACAGATCTCTCCTCGTCTCTGTTTGCGTAATGTGACCAAACATGTCCGTGGCGGTTCGATTGTCGTTTTTCACGATTCACTCAAAAGCTATCGGAATATGTCCTACGCTCTGCCTCGTACTTTGGAGTTTCTGTACGAACGAGGGTTGAAATGTGTAGGAATTGAGATTTAATTGGTTCATGGCGGTACATTGGCGTACCACTGTTGAGACAAGAATCGACGTCAATAAGGTTGTACTACCGACACCGTGAACTACGTCCATAAAAAGCTGTTAGTTTTTCAATAACGGGTATGAAAAAGAGACGCAACATCATCGTAGCTGTAACCGGAGCCAGCGGTTCGATCTATGCGCGGCTATTGTGTCAAAGACTGGCACAGGCCGAAGAGGTAGGCGATATTGCCCTGATCGTAACTCGTAACGGAGATGCCGTATGCCAGTACGAAGATGACACTACCTGGATGGAAAATCCTCGTTTAACCCGTTACCACAACGATAATCTCTTTGCACCGCCAGCTTCCGGATCAGCCCCATTCGACGCCATGGTGGTTATTCCCTGTTCGATGGGTATGGCGGGACGTATTGCCGCCGGTATTTCGAATGATTTGACCAGCCGAGCTGCCGATGTAATGCTCAAAGAGCGCCGTCGTCTGATCTTGGTGCCACGTGAAGCACCCATGAGTACGATCCATTTGCGCAATTTGACCACCCTGTCCGAATGCGGCGCCATTATCTGCCCTGCAGCTCCGTCGTTCTATTCCCACCCCCAAGATATCGAAAGCCTTTGCGGAACCATCATTGAACGAGTACTCACTCTACTGGAAGTGGACACACCCCACTACGAATGGACCGGGCAACCGGATACGACACATTAACCGAAAATCCTCTCTTTGGCAACTGTAATAACACTTCTGGCATATTCTAACATATCAATAGAAGTGTAACAAACGTGCTACGCCGATCTGAAAGAACCGGATAAAAACGGTTGCCACCATTTTATCATTTGGTGTCTCTTGCTATTTTTGTATATCCATCAGGATAGGACATCTTGAAATTCCGCCAACGGCAGAAACCGATCATAATCGAGACGTACATCAATTGCCATGCCTGTCAATGAAAAAAATACGGTGATTTCGCAACGCATACAACAGTTGAAGGAAAAGGTAGCCTTGCTGCCCGATTCTCCTGGTGTGTACCAGTTTTTGGGTGCAGACGGCAAAGTGATCTATGTGGGCAAGGCCAAAAACCTGAAACGGCGGGTTTCATCTTATTTTCTGACACGCGCTGACCATACGCCCAAGGTGCGGGTTATGGTGGGTAAAATTGTCGATCTGCGTCATACGGTAGTGGCTAGTGAAAGCGAAGCATTTCTGCTGGAGAACAACATGATCAAGAATCTCCAGCCCCGTTACAACATCCTGCTCAAAGACGACAAGACCTATCCCTGGATTGTGATCCGTAACGAACCCTTCCCGCGGGTACTCTCGACCCGCCGTTTTGTTCGAGACGGCTCGCAATATTTCGGTCCCTACGCCTCGGTATATATCCAAAAAGAGATTTTAGAGATGTTGCGAGGGATTTATCAGCTGCGGACCTGCTCACTCAACCTGGCACCTGATCAAATTGCAAAAGGGAAATACCGGGTCTGTCTCGAATATCATATCGGCAACTGCAAAGGACCTTGCATCGGACAACAAAGCGAAGAGGAGTATCGCGAAAGTATCGGCATGGTAGCCTCACTGCTCAAAGGGGATACCCGCGCCACACGCGAATACCTGCAACAACGGATGACCGAAGCCGCCGCGGAGATGCGGTTTGAAGAGGCCGGACGTTACAAAAAACGGTTGGAACTGCTGGCCGGATATCAGAGCAAGTCAGTGGTCGTAAGCAATACGCTGGGCAGTATGGATGTCTTCTCACTGATTGTGGATGAAGGGATAGCTTTCTGCAATTTTATGCGTATTGCCCAAGGTTCGATTGTCAACACCTTTACCGTTGAGTTGAAGCCCGGTTTGGAAGATGAGCCTCGTGATGTGCTCTCGTATGCCATCACCAGTATTCGTGATCGGCTGCAGGGGCGATTGCAGCGTGAGGTATTGGTGCCTTTCTTGCCCAACGAAGAGCTGTTCGAAGGGATCACTTTCAATATTCCCCAACGCGGTGACAAACTCCGCCTGTTGGAGCTGTCGGAACGGAATTGCCGGCTCTATCGACTCGAAAAGCTCAAACAGATCGAGATCAAGGATCCGGCCAAACATGTGACCCGGGTGATGGCAGCCCTGCAAAAAGAGTTGCACCTGAAAGTAGCGCCACACCATATTGAATGTTTCGATAACTCAAACCTGCAAGGAACCAATCCGGTCGCTTCATGTGTGGTATTTCGCGATGGCAAGCCCTCACGAAAGGAGTATCGCCATTTCAACATCAAAACGGTGGTCGGTGCCAATGACTTCGCTTCGATGGAGGAGGTGGTGACACGACGATACAGCCGTTTGCTGGCCGAAGGGGCTGAGCTACCTCAATTAATCGTAGTGGATGGTGGCAAAGGGCAGTTAAGGTTTGCCTATGAGACGCTACAACGATTGGGGTTGGAACAACAGATCGCGATTGTCGGTTTGGCAAAACGAATCGAAGAGGTCTATTTCCCGCACGATCCGATGCCTTACTACATCGACCGCAACAGCGAAGCACTCAAGGTGCTGATGCATATTCGTGATGAGGCACACCGGTTCGGTATTACTTTCCATCGTCAGAAACGTTCGCTGGCCTTTATCAAAAGTGAGTTGGAACAGATCCCCTCTTTAGGCAGCCGTTCAGTCGAAAAATTATTGCAGCGTTTCCGGACGATTTCCCGTATCCGCAAAGCCACCATGGATGAGTTAACCGAGGTGATCGGGGCACATCGGGCTTCGGAGGTAATACGCTATTTTGCCAATGCCCCCAAAGAGTCCGCAGATCAAAACCCCACTGATCAATCGACAGCAGACAAGAAAACGAAGCAATAAAGCTTTTCACATCGTTCCACTGCTATTTCTAAGCCCAGCTACAACAGCTCAAAACCAGATAACAATCATCTCTTTACTGTAATAAAAACAAACGTGAACAGTTAATGCTGCTGTTCACGTTTGCTTTACTTTTCATTTGGTATCGGAATTAAAGCGTTTATTGGATTACATTCTGATACAAACTAATTATTTAATATTTACCAAATTAACACGTTCAACAGATAGAAACTGATAACTTGCTATGCAAGCTTTTTTCCGACCATCCAACCAAGCTAACTGACAATTGGATTACAGATTGCTATGCCCGATTGCACATCCGCACGCAACTAAAAAACAGCAAGTATCTTCAGTACGATACGACCGATATTTACCTATTTAACAGAAGTATGTCGAACTAACTCCAGCGCTCGCAAAAAGGTCGAAGCGGTCCATCCCATCATTTCGCTGCAAGGATATTCACTGTCATTGATCTCACCTGCCCGGGTATATTTTTCATAAATAAAACCGGGATGACGTTGTCCGTCTCCATATTTGAACGGGCGATGGGTAGCAGGGTGAGGATCAAGGAAGTTTGCCGTTACCGTATTGAGCCATTTCAAAGCGACCTGATAGGCCTCGGGTTGGTAGTCGTAATTTTCGAGTGCTCCCATAGCCAAAAACTGCACAGGGGCCCATACGGCTCCATCTCCCCACTGATAGAGAATGGGCTGATCAGAAGGTTCACATACGACCAAACCGCCCGGAGAGTCGAAGAGCTTAAGACTTTCTACAACTCGGGCAGCCTCTTCGGGTGTAGCGAAGTGCCAATAGAGCGGCATCAGGGTCATCACAGAGGCAATGGAGCCGTGACGCTGATTCACAAAATCATAATCCAGGAAAAGTCCACGCTCCTCGTCCCACAGGTATTTTCGGATCAGCTCGGCCCGCCGGACGGCATGTTTTTCCCAACGACTACCGTTTGAAATCTTCAGTTGACGCTCGAGCCATCCCAAAATACGTTCGTACTGATACAAGTTTGCATTCAGATCGATCGGAATAAAATCTTTGCAACGCCCGTCAAATCGAGGGGTAAAATCCATCGTTTCGGCCTCAGCCAGACGGTGGCTCGCTATCAAGATCTTGACACTATCCGGTGCCTCTTTATCGAGTTGGAAACGATGCAGCAACACCTTGTCATAAAAGTTGAGCAACGTAGCTGAATCGGCATGTTCACCATAACGTTGCAGGCCCGGGATCGGGGTAGAGTGATCCTCGATGGTATTTCCATTCGCATTGGTCCAGAATTCATACTCCTTGAGCAACGCTTGATAGGCCCGATGCAGCCAGGCGGTGTCCTTTTGAGGTGCTTTCATAAAATAGCTCTGCACCATCATACCGAAATAGGGAGTCTGACTGCGATCTTCTCCCCAACCATTCGCATTGGGAATAAACCCCAATTTCTCGATCTCGTAAATAAAATTGTCGATATTGTTTTTGGCCTGCTCGAAAAAGCCCTGCCGCATCAACCCTTCGTTGATGAAATAGAGGTCCCAATAGTATAATGTTCCGGGGTTTAAGGCAAAAGAAAATGGAGCTGGCAGAGTAGCTACGGTATCGACATAGCGATCCCAACTGTTGCGGATATGGTTTTCGATTTTCGGCCATTGGTCCGGATGAATCGGTCGTAATGTCGTATCGGGTTGAGCCTGGAGCGCCAACGCTCCACAAACGGTCGCCAAAGCGACAACGATTTTGCAAAGTTTCATAGGTTAGTCTTGGGGTTTATCTTTCAAAGATAATCATCTCTGGGCCAAAGGCAATCCTCTTGTCAATGAAATATTTGCATGGTGAGGTTCGTTCTATCGGTAATTCGGATTAAAATTGTAACTTTGCCCCATAAAATTGATGCACGGCATGAACCGTAAATTGATCGACAAATTACAGAGTCCCAAAGCTATAAAATGGTTTTGGATCATACTGGCCTCTCCGGTGGCTTTGATTCTTCTTTTGCTGTTGTTGATCCGTATCGGCCTCTTCGGCAAACTACCCACATTCGAAGAGCTCGAAAATCCCAAAAGCAATCTGGCAACTGAAATATATTCCGAAGACGGAAAAATGATCGGCAGTTTCTTCGTACAAAACCGATCTTATTGCGACTACGATGAGTTGTCACCCAGCTTGGTCGCCGCACTGATCGCAACCGAAGATATGCGTTTCTATTCCCACTCCGGAATCGACTTTATCTCGTTGGCTCGTGTAGCTGTGCGGACCATTGCGCTGGCCCAATTCGGTCAGGGCGGTGGTAGTACCATTTCGCAACAGTTGGCCAAAAACCTCTATCCGCGAGATACGGCAGCCTACAACAACCCGATTTCGAAAGGTTCTAAACTGGTCATCTCCAAACTTAAGGAGTGGATTACGGCGGTCATGCTCGAACGCAATTACACCAAAGAGGAGATTATTGCCATGTACCTCAATACGGTCGAATTCGGTAGTAATGCTTTCGGTATTAAATCCGCCGCACGCACCTTCTTTAACAAGCTTCCTTCGGAACTTAACGCTCAGGAGTCAGCCATGTTGGTAGGAGTGGTCAACAAACCGACCCGTTACAGTCCGGTTTTGAACCCTGAACGAGCTCTTTCCCGGCGTAACTTGGTTATCGCCCGTATGAAACAGATGGGGTATATCAATCGCCATCAACGGGATTCACTACAGGCTCTGCCGATTGAATTGGATTATCACCCCGTATCGCACAACTCCGGAACGGCCACCTATTTCCGCGAAATGCTGCGTATGGTGATGACGATGGAACGTCCTACACGCAAACAATTCTACAATGATTGGGATTATCAGCAGGCGGTCAAAGAGTGGGATAACAATCCGCTTTACGGATGGTGCATCAAAAATGTCAAATCGGACGGTACCCCATACAACCTCTATCGTGACGGTTTGAAAATCTATACCACGATCAATGCAACCATGCAGGAGTATGCAGAAGAGGCGTTGATCAACCACATGTCCAAAGACATTCAACCGGCCATGGACAATCAGGTACGTCGTACCAAACGGTTGTTCAATGATATCGGCAAAGAGGACATCGATCGTATTATGCGCAATGCAATCCGTCAGACTGATCGCTATCGGGCTTTGAAACGGGATGGTGCTACAGAAGAGGAGATCATGGCCGATTTCAAAAAGCCGGTCAAAATGAAGATCTTCTCGTACAAAGGTGATCGCGATACAACAATGACCCCGTATGACTCGATTCTGTACCACAAACAGATCCTGCGGGCCTCATTCATGGCGATGGATCCTTCGACCGGTTATGTAAAAGCCTACGTAGGCGGCCCCAATTATCGCTACTTCAAATACGATATGGTCAAACAGGGTAAACGCCAGGTGGGTTCGACGATCAAGCCCTTCATTTACACATTTGCCATATCAATGGGTTACGACCCCTGCACACTGGTCCCTAATTTGCCGGTAACGATCGAAACTGATAACGGCACCATCTGGCAACCCAAAGAGGCCGGACGTGTGGAATATACCGGTGAACTCCATCCCCTGCGTTGGGGGTTGGCCAACAGCCGGAACAACTACTCGGCCTGGATCATGAAACAGGCTCGCCAACCACAGGCCGTAGCCGACTATATCCATCGAATGGGTATTCAGAGTTATATCGATCCGGTCTATTCGCTCTGTTTGGGAACCCCTGATGTTTCTCTCTTCGAGATGGTAGGCGCATACGGCACCTTTGCCAATCGAGGAGTCTTTACCGATCCGATCTTTGTCACCCGAATCGAGGATCGTAACGGCAATGTATTGGCCACCTTTGCGCCGTCACTGCACGACGCAATCAGCGAACAAATTGCCTATACCATGCTCGGTATGATGAAGAATGTAGTAACTTCCGGTACGGCAGGTCGTCTGCGTTGGATGTACAAATTTACAGCCGATATGGCCGGTAAAACGGGAACATCCCAAAAGAACTCCGACGCCTGGTTTATGGGTGTCACACCGAAAATTGTCGCCGGAGCCTGGGTTGGAGGAGAGGATCGCAGCGTCCATTTGAACAGTGCAGCAGACGGTGCCCGTGTAGCCTTACCGATCTTTGCAGGGTTCATGAGAAAGGTTTACGACGATCCTTCGTTAGGGGTAAGTGAAAGCGACCAGTTCCCGATTCCTGTGGGTGCCGTGGTATATGAATGCTCCGAAGAGGAGGGTAACCAAAGCGCTATCATCCAGGAGCAGGACGAATTCTTCGATTAATCCCTCTGTTTATTGGTAAAATCGATTTGGGAGCCTTTTTTGTCAATACACAAGGCCTAAATCGGTCAATTACCGCGAAAATATTTCAACAAATTGATTCGGTTTGATTTACCGATATTATCTTTGTCTCTGTTTTCAACTTACGGCACAAGCCGTACATAATTCTTCTAATATATGAAAGTGGCAATTGTTGGCGCAAGCGGTGCTGTTGGCCAAGAGTTTTTGCGAGTATTGGAACAACGCGAATTTCCTGTTCGGGAGCTGTTGTTGTTCGGTTCAGAACGTAGCGCTGGACGTAAATACACGTTCCGCGGTAAAGAGGTAACCGTTAAAAAACTGGAACACAACGATGATTTTGAAGGTGTAAATATCGCTTTCACATCGGCTGGAGCCGGGACCTCCAAAGAGTTCGCAGAGACCATCACCAAACACGGTGCATTGATGATCGACAATTCAAGTGCATTCCGCATGGATGAGGATGTACCTCTGGTGGTGCCGGAAGTCAACCCGCGTGATGGAATCAACCCGCCCCGCAACATCATTGCCAACCCCAATTGTACCACCATTCAAATGGTTGTAGCCCTGCAGGCAATCGAAAAACTCGCTCACATTCGTCGAGTACGGGTATCGACCTATCAGTCCGCCAGTGGTGCCGGTGCTGCAGCCATGGATGAACTGGTTGAGCAAAATGCCCAATTGGTACGGGGTGAAGAGCCTACTGTCAACAAATTCCCCTTCCAACTCGCATATAACGTGATTCCTCAGGTGGATGTTTTCACTGAAAACGGGTACACGAAAGAGGAGATGAAGATGTACAACGAGACCCGTAAAATTATGCATTCCGATATTGAGGTGAGTGCAACATGTGTACGGGTACCTGTCATGCGTGCACACTCCGAGGCCATTTGGCTCGAAACCGATCGCCCCATTTCCGTAGAGGAGGCTCGCAAAGCTTTCTGCCGTGCTGAAGGCATTGTGCTGATGGACGATCCGGAGCAGAAAAAATATCCGATGCCGTTGTTGTTAGCCGGTTGTGATCCGGTTTATGTAGGTCGTATTCGGAAAGACATCTCTAACCCGAACGGTTTAACCTTCTGGTGTGTGAGTGACCAGATTCGCAAAGGTGCTGCGTTAAACGCCGTACAGATCGCAGAATATCTGGTTGCAAACGGTCATATCAAATAGACCAGATAACTCCATATAAATCGAAATAACACCCGTTTATATCACGGTAAAATAAGAGAGGCACCCCGTATGGTGGTGCCTCTCTGCAATATATATGTGAAGGTATGAAAAGGTTATGTGAAAGCCTTGCCCCAAAGCGGGATCAACCGCACTTCGAGTGGCCGCAACTCATGCAAACCGGACAGTTATTCTGGTAAACCAGCGTCTCCTGACCGCAATTCGGGCACTTCTCCTTGGATTTGGTTCCATCGGGAATGTACTGTTTGAGGGCACGTGCCACGCCATTTTTCCACGTATTGATGCTGGCCGTATTCAGATGCAACGACTCGATCAACGTCACCACATCGAGAATTGGCATACCGTTACGCAACACTCCTGAGATCAGTTTCGCATAGTTCCAGAACTCCTCGTCAAAGAGGCGGGAGATACCTCCGATGGTGTTGGTATAACCGTATTTGTCTTTATATTGGAAATCGTAACGTTTGTTACCCTCCGCATCTTTTACCTTAATGATAGCGCCTTTGGTAACCCGTTTGGGGATAAACATGGCATCCTCTTCGAGTTTACCGGTAAAGATCTCATATGGACGTCCATTGTAGATTCCAACAAAAGCAATCCAATTCTCTTCACCATTCTTGAAACGGACAATATCAGCAGAGAGTTCGATCGGACGTTTCAAAGGCGGCTTATAACCGTTATTATCGGCCTGTTTTTTCTTCTCAACCAGCACGCCGGCACGTGAACCGTCACGATAAACCGTAACGCCTTTACAGCCCGATTCCCATGCGGTACGATAGACTTCGCTGACCAGCTCTTCCGTCACCTTATTCGGCAGATTAACCGTCACCGAAATCGAGTGATCGACCCATTTCTGGATGGCACCCTGCATCTTCACTTTGCTTACCCAATCAATATCGTTGGCAGTCGCCTTATTATAGGGGGATTTGGCTACCAAAGCGTCCAGTTCAGCCTGCGACATATCCTTAACTTTGTCGATGTCGTAGCCATTTACCTGAAGCCATACCAGGAATTTATGGTGGAAGACAATGTATTCTTCCCAAGAGTCGCCAACCTCATCCACAAAGGTGATTTTCACATCCTTGTCATTGGGGTTCACTTTGCGGCGACGCATATATACTGGACGGAAGACCGGCTCGATACCCGAAGTGGTCTGCGACATCAGACTGGTTGTACCGGTCGGGGCGATGGTCAGCATCGCAATGTTACGACGACCATCCTTAACCATTGCCTCATAGAGCGCAGGATCAGCTTCGCGGATACGCCCAATCATCGGATTATTCTTTTCGCGTTCAGCGTCATAAATCGGGAATGCACCCCGTTCACGAGCCAGCTGAACCGAAGCGCGATATGCTTCGAGAGCCAGTGTTTTCTGAACCTGAACTGCAAAATCGATCGCAGCTTCGGAGCCATACTGCAAGCCGAGAGCTGCCAACATATCGCCTTCCGCCGTAATACCTAAACCGGTACGACGTCCCTCTTGAGCTTTGGCACGGATTTTCTCCCAAAGATTCTTCTCTACACGACGGATATCCTCATCTTCAGGATCTTGAGCAATCTTTTTCAGAATCAACTCAACCTTTTCCAATTCGAGGTCGATAATATCGTCCATCATGCGCATTGCCAATGCAACGTGCTTTTTGAAGCGGTCGAAATTGAACTTAGCGCTTTTGGTAAACGGATCGTCCACGTAACCGTAGAGATTCATAGCCATCAAACGGCAACTGTCGTATGGGCACAATGGAATCTCACCGCAAGGGTTGGTCGAAACCGTACGGAAACCTAAATCGGCATAACAATCAGGCACCGACTCACGAATCACTGTATCCCAGAACAATACTCCGGGTTCAGCCGATTTCCAAGCATTATGAATAATCTTATTCCACAATGCACGGGCATCGATCTCTTTTTCATACAGTGGTTTAGCTGCGTCAATAGGGAACTGTTGGTGATACTTTTTGTTCTCCTTGACAGCTTGCATAAACTCATCGTCGATCTTGATCGAAACATTCGCACCGGTTACTTTTCCGGTTTCGACTTTAGCATCGATAAAGTTCTCTGCATCGGGATGTTTGATCGAAAGGGTCAGCATCAAAGCTCCCCGACGGCCATCCTGAGCCACCTCGCGAGTCGAATTTGAATAGCGTTCCATGAAGGGAACAATACCGGTCGAGGTGAGGGCACTGTTCAATACGGGGCTGCCGGTCGGACGGATATGAGACAGATCGTGTCCCACACCACCACGACGTTTCATCAATTGCACCTGCTCCTCGTCGATCCGGATGATACCTCCATATGAATCGGCCGGATTTTTATGGCCAATTACAAAGCAGTTCGATAACGAAGCGATTTGCAGGTTGTTACCGATACCGGTCATCGGACCGCCCTGAGGAATCACATAGTTGAAACCTTTGAGCAGGTTATACACCTCTGACGCCTCCATCGGATTGGGATATTTTTTCTCAATCCGGGCAATTTCGTTAGCGATACGCCAATGCATCTGTTCGGGAGATTTTTCATAGATCTTTCCGAATGAATCTTTCAGTGCGTATTTGCTAACCCAAACTGTAGCGGCCAGATCGTCTCCGCCAAAATAGGCTCTGGCACCTTCCACGGCCTCTGCATAAGGATATTCTGTCAATCCTGCGGCCGGATTTGTTTCTTTTGCGTTAGACATAACCTATATCGTATAATTTTTTACGGTCAAAGCCCTTCGAGCCGATTCTTGCGTTTCGGCAGGCAACAGCCGGCCGCATCCCGAACAGAACGGCAATTTGTACAAGGATACGAATTGCACGAAAAAAGTGTACGATCCGTCTCCGAATCTTATTAATAATTTATCAACACTTTCGTATTGAGATCTTTCGCAACCCTTTATTCTTCAAGGGTTACGGATACTTTTTCGATTTTTCCGCCCAGTGGGGGAGCCAGCTTCGAGACCTTCACACGAATTTTCTCGCACTGCGGGAAACGGAGTCGGATAGCATCGATAATCCGACGGGCCACATGTTCGAGAATATGTGACGGTATCTTCATCTGTTCGCGTACCGTTTCGAAGACGGTCAAATAATTGATCGTATCGGCGACATTATCGGTACGGGCAGGTTTAGAGAGATCGGCCTCAATAGTCACATTCACCAAAAAACGGTTACCCACTACCTGTTCCAGGGCATAACATCCATGGCAGGCATGAAACTCCATGTTTTCCAGTTCGATAATATGCTTTGACATTTTTTTTCCGATCAAATGTTGTACAAAGATAGGGAAACTTCGGCTGGAAATGGGATCCGGTATAAAAATTTATTGACATCGATAAAATATCAACAAATTTTATTGATTAACAGCCATTTACGGCAAAAAAACTATCACGATAAACGCTCAATCGGCTTATTTTCAGCCATTGACGTTATTAACAAAATTTCACTGAAGGGAGACCGTAACAGATCAAACCTGACATACAATTGTCACTGTCAATCATGTACCCCAAAAGCGTCAAAAACCGACCGTCAACACACAACCAGAAGAAAACTAAATGGCTACAACACCCTTATTCATCCCTTGTGGTTGGCATCATATTCAAGAGATACAATTACCGCCTAACCCAACCGAAGCCAAAATCAACAGGACATTACAGAGGCAAAGTCAACACAAACCCGCTTACTACCCCTTTCCGATCACTGGGCTTATAGACATAGACACCGATCGATGTATCGTTTTTGGGCATACGAACCAGACGCATATCAAAGGTAAGCGTTCCGCCATACGACCATAGAGTTGTAGCCGTATAGCCGACATTTTGTGCCAAATGGCTGGGAATACCGATAAATCGGGCATAATCGCCATAAAGATTAAGCCGAATTCGGTTGAAATAGACCAAACTGTTGATTCCCACATCGGGATAGCAGATCGGGAACTGATAATCGGCAGAAACGGCCGCATAGTGCGAAGAGGTGATATCATAGTTGGCACCACGCGGATAGAGCTCTTTGTAATACCAGGTAAAACGGTCAGTCGGCTGATATTGCAGGTTACCGCGCAACATCAGGCTATGGTGTGGAGCCAAACCAGGCATATAGGCTCGACCGTAGAGAGCAAAGACCGTCCCGAAATCCCGCCGGAATGGGGCCCCAACCGTTGAAAATTTCAAGGCATATCCCCAACGAGGCAAAATATCTCGAGTCCCCATCCTTTCGTTGTCAATAAATGAAAGGCCGATCACTCCACGTGCCGTTCCCCGATCATACGAACCATCCGGCATGTAAAGTCGTGCGTTAAGATAATAGAGTTGCATGAATGGGGTCAAGGTGCGAAAATGGGATCCTGAAGAGAGCGTCATCGGCAGGGTGACATCCGCTTTGATACTAAAGCGGTTTTTCAAAGAAATATCAGCCTCCGAACGTTTGATACCATAAAGCTGCTGCAGACCACCTCCATAATCAAACTCAACGCTGATTTTCGGAGCCAGTCCATAATAGTTCACCTTACCACGAATCCGATGGCCCTTTCCACTATATCCATAGGATAGATAGGCATTGGTACTGGAAAGTAGATCCTGTGACATGACCGTAGCGCCCAATCCTATATCAATCCGATCCTCATCGACAATATTGGTGGGATCAAAACTCCAAGGGGCCCAACTGTGCGGATTAAACAGACGCAATCCCTTTCGGTAACGTTTTACATGATGTGTGGCCGTATCGAGTGTTCGGTCAATACGTACCGTGTCGAGATTAATGACGGGCCATTTCTCACGGGGAGGATTGACCACATTTTTGGGCAGAGGCGAATACTCCACCCGTTGCATCGAATCGGAATTGAGCTGCTGACGGGAAAGCAGATAACCCTGCGTCGTATAGGTAGTCATAAAGAGGGTGTTGTCTCCGCTCCGAGGAGCCGAAGGGGAGACCGAACCATATTTTGAAGTGGAAATGCGCATCTCTTCATTGCGAACCAGATCATAGATATGAACCTCATCATAACCCGAAGCGATCGAATTGAAAGAGAGCTTGCCATCTCCTGCCCGCAGGTTAAAGATTGTCGTATAACCTGGCCGAGTAATGGATGATATCTTACCGCTACAGGTATCGATACGGCAAATGGACATACCACTATCACCCAAAGCAATGAAGGCCAATGTTCCGGTTTGGTCATCATAAGCGAGGCCATGCACCGAAAGAGTATCAGGAATGGGCAGTGATCGGCCTTCTCCGAAATCAATCGAATAGGCACCATCCCAATCGTATCCTACACTGGCCACCCTTCCATCGGGCAGAGGAGTGGGATAGAGTGCACTTTGCCGATCACGCAGCAAACGGCGTTTTTTGCTGCGCAGATCATAACTGACTGCCCGCGCCGTAATACGCTGATCCCAAAAAAGACTGCTACGGAATTCACTCCAATAGAGCACACTATCTTTTTCGACAGGGGTGGTACCGACCCAACCGGTTCGGATCAGAGTCTTTTCACGAGCCGTACGCAGATCGACGCTGACAATACGATTCGGTTGATCCATATCCCGTTTCAATGCCAACAGAGTGGTATCGTTCAACCGCATCGGTGCTGCATATACCGTATAGCTGGTGGTTCGGGTCGGGATCAACTGGGCACTGTTGTGTCTCGCAGGTAACGAATCCCAAAACTTGCGCAAATCCGCAAAAGTCTCCCGAAACATTCGGGTCACTGAGGTATTGTAATACTTTTTCAATGCCCAATGAGCAGGAATGACCGTATAGGGTCTTCTGGCACTATAATTGGCCACACGATCCCATATATCGATCCCATAACGTTCTCTGGACCAAGCCGTAATTTGATAACCCAACTGATAGTGATCGGGGATAAAGTCTTTGTATGAACCGCAAAACCATTTATCAGGAACAAAACGTTTTGTCCCTTCAGCCATATAGGCACGATAAGCGATTGTAAAGGAGGGTTGCAGAGCCCGACCGAACGAGGACATTTGAGTCTCTGCCTGTACAGCATCTCCTTCGAGCAGCCAGACAGGCAGCAGGGCCTGACTGATCAGGCCGGAATGTTGTCCGAAAAACCACCCCAGCGGTCGCATAAAACCCTTATAAAGGTTGCCATATTGAACGGTATGACGTGACTCATGCGCCACCAACTGTTTATACCAGGGCATGGCATAAAGCTCCTGTGAGGGGATCATTTCAAGCTCCATACGTTTCGGAGCCCACATCACGATACCGTTGGCATTGAAATTTTGGGTATGTAGGACGGTAGGGAATTTTACCGGCCCGTACCTGAAACCATACCCCATGGTCGGGGTGATCTGCTCCATAACAGAGATCACATGCGCAGCTCCATTCCCAAAATAGTCAGGATAGACGATTTTACCGCGGGGGCCATTGACCTGCATCCAGCGAATCGATGCAGGGGAACTGCCCCAGGTATAGTATTGAGCTGAAGCGGGCAGGGAACATAGAAGCGTTCCCAAACTGAGCAGACATAAAAAAAGGCGTTGCATCATCGGTTCCTCTTTTCGGAAATCAGTTGCCCGCCTTTTTTACCCGATATCCCTCTTTGAGCAGAATATCGACCACCCGATCACGAAAATCTCCCTGAATGACGATTTCACCCTCTTTGGCGGAACCACCTACACCACATTTGCTTTTAAGAAATTTCGCCAATGCTTTGAGGTCCTCCTCTTTACCGACAAAACCTTTGACCAACGTCACCTGTTTTCCTGCACGTTGTTTTCGATCGAGCCATACGCGCAGATCCTGACGGGAAGGAGGCAAGGTTTCAGCCTCATTCTCATCCTCCTGATAGGTGTATTGAAAATCGGGATTGGTCGAGTATACGACATTCAAACGGCTTTTCCAGTCGTTGTTACTCATATTTCGGGTATTTGAAAGCTATTAAATCAGAATTCTTTTCAACAAAGCATACACGGTCTTATTGATATCAATAAAACCGTGATGCGTTTTTACGATATGCAAAATTAGAAGGGCAGATCATCTACCTCTTCAGGCACAGCAGCAGTCATATTATTCGTTACAGGGGCCGCTGTCTGTTGTTGTGGAGCTGGAGCCCCATAACTGTTACCTCCATACGAAGAGGTTCCATAAGAGCTGTTCTCATTGCCAGCAGTCGGAGCATCATTTCGACGACCCAACATTTTGAGGTCGTTGGCTACAATTTCAGTCGTATAACGTTTGTTGCCATCCTTATCCGTCCAATCACGAGTCCGGAGGCTACCCTCCACATAGACCTGGCTCCCCTTGCGAATAAAACGGTCGGCCACATCAGCCAGATTCCGCCACAACGTCACATTATGCCATTCGGTATGCTCTTTGGTCTCCTGGGTTTGACGATTGTAAATCCGTTCGGTTGTGGCAATACGTAGACGAGCCACTTTGGTTCCACCTTCGAGAGCTCTCACTTCGGGATCAGCCCCCACATTACCGATCAGAATCACTTTGTTAATCATTGTTCAATATTTTATTAAAATTTGGCTTTTTCTGTTTTAGGTAGTGCTGATAACAACGTTACAGCTCAATCAGCATTCATACAGGGTATTGTTCAATTCAATAACACCTGGAGTTTTGCCTTAAACAATTAGCGGTTGAGAGCTATTCACCTCCCAACCTATGATCTTACGAACATTCTTGAATGATCCGTTTTCATTCAAGACGTCACTTTCAAGAGGCTTGATCTGCTACTACAATCACACATTTGCCCGCATCGATCCAGCAACCTGTCTCCCTCCTGTTTTATTACGAAACATGTTTACGCAATCTCTTCGAGAAGACGGGTGAAGAGGCGAGTCATCTTCTGTTGCGCTTTGTTTCCTTCACGTTGCACCTCTTCGTGTGTTGCCTTTTCACCGGAAAGCCCGTTATTTGTTATGACAGAGACTGCAAATACAGGAATACCCATATGACGTGCCGCAATCACCTCAGGAGTAGTGGACATACCCACTGAATCGGCTCCTGCAACATGGAAAAAACGGTATTCGGCCGGCGTTTCGTATGTCGGACCAGTACCACCCCAATAACATCCGTGTTGCAAGGTTATCCCCTCTTCAGCAGCAATCCGGTCCGCCATAGCAATCAAGTTCCGATCATACGGTTCACTCATATCGGGAAATCGAGGCCCCAACTCATCCTCATTAGGACCGACCAAAGGGTTTGGAATCATATTGATATGATCGGTGATCACCATAATGTCTCCCACATGGAATGAGGGGTTGACACCACCTGCTGCATTGGAGACGAACAGGTATTGAATGCCCAACTCCCGAAGCACTCTGACCGGGAAGACCACCTGTTGCGGGGTATATCCTTCGTAATAGTGGAAACGGCCCTGCATGGCCACCACACGTTTGCCGCCCAACCAACCGAAAATCAGCCGGCCGGCATGTCCTGCCACTGTTGAAACCGGAAATCCGGGAATATCTTTATATGCCAACGAAGCAACCAGTTCGATATGGTTAGCCAGAGCACCCAGTCCACTACCGAGAATAATGCCGACCTGAGGTTGAAAATCGACGCTATTCCGGATGAAGGACGCTGTATTTTTTATTTCTTCTAGCATATTGTTCGAGTTGATTCAAGAAACGTATTTCCCGATTTCCGATAAATTCGACACGAATCGGCGCATAATAGAGGCGTCGTTGAATTTCGACCGGTATTTTCTTGCGGTTGGTCAATTTGACTGCATCCTTTTCAGTCACCACCACCACACAATTTTCGGGTGCATCGGCCAATAACCGTTTGAGTTGTTCGAGATCACGCATCCGATAGGTATGGTGGTCACGGAAATAGAGCTTTCCTACAATTTTATGATATTTGGAAAGATTCTTTTCCAGTGACTGAGGATTGGCAATGCCGGTCATAATAATCACCGGATCTCCTGCACTGACAGCCCGTTTGGCCTGTTCCGGGAAAAGAGGAATCGGCCGCCCCTGCACCATTTTGGTAAAATATAACGTCTGATACGGAAACAGATTGAGTTGTTTGCGCACAATACGCATATCAAGCGGGGTAATCGAATCGGGACATTTGGTTACCAGTACCAGATCCGCACGATCGAGCTGTTGGGGTGTATCACGCAACCGACCCAACGGCAAGAAGGTGTCGTGATAGATCGGACGGTTGTAATCCATCAACACTATATCGGCCCATGCCTCCACATAACGGTGTTGAAAAGCGTCATCGAGAATGATCAATTCGATTTCCGGATGGGCTTCGCGAAGTTTTTTAATTCCTTCAGCACGTTTTTCGCAAACAGCTACGGGGATTTCGGGATATTTCAGTTTGATCTGTTTGGGTTCGTCGCCAATAGAGCGGAAGGAGGATTGGACGGTCGAAAGGACAAATCCCCGAGTTTTGCGTTTATATCCGCGTGAAAGGACAGCCACTTTGAATATCGGGGAGAGTTTTTCGATCAGATATTCGGTAACGGGAGTCTTACCTGTACCGCCGACAGTCAGGTTACCTACGCAAACAATAGGGATATCAAACTCTTCGCTTTTGAGGATGTTCAAATCGAAAAGTTTGTGTCGAATCCTGACAACCAGTTCATATATCCAAGCCAGGGGGGCGGCCCAGAGTTTACGCAGCATACAAAAACATTCTTCCTAATCTCCAAAAGTAGGCAAAAAAGATTGTATTTCAAATAAAAAAACGGTTTCTGATGCACGAAACCGTTTTTTGTTGCAGTAAAACTTTTATTAGGAAAATATTCTGAAACGAGTCTGACTGTAAAAATTCACGAAAAGTCCGTTTCATAGCCCAACCTATAATCAGACAGAGCCACAACAATCCAATTTCAGACTTACCTCATGATCCTTGTTGGCCAAATTTATCTCCTGTCTGCGTATTATACAGCACATGATCTTTAATCAATATTAGCCTATGAATTTGTTTCCCAACAGGACATTGCCCGAGGCAATATTCAAAACAGAACAAAATATTTTAAAATAGAGCCAAACAACACTTTCCACTTCCCTTCACACGCTATTTTCAATGAAAATCATTAAAAAGGCCATTACATAAACAATCAACCTACCCCTCAATAAAAACATCCATGACAAAATGTTTTATTGATCGGGTAGGTTGACTATTAAGTAAACGCTATCTCGAAAAATGTTTATTGAATATCGAAACGGCAGGGTAACAGGGCTTGAACACCCTCTTTGGACAAGATTCGCTGCATCGTTGCATAATCACGATAAAGGGCTCCTAATTCACCCTGGAACGGATCTTTGACCGACATTTGGGATGACATCATCATAATGATACGGGTCAACAGATCAGGCGTATTACTGGGTGCACTGATCGAGAAATCCTCACCGACACCGGCACGGTCTGCAGCCAATGCAATAGCCTCGAGTAAGCCACCGTATGAATCGATCAATCCATTGTCGATAGCACTGACTCCCGACCATACGCGTCCGCCTCCGAGCGAATCAACCTGCTCACGAGTCAGATTACGACCTGCAGCCACGTGATCAACAAATTGTGCATAGGTATGTTCTACACTATGTTGCAAATAATTGCGTTCTGCAGCAGACAGGGCACGGAATGGCACACCCATGTCGGCAGATGGATTGGTTTTAGCTACGTCAACCGTAATACCGAGCTTATCTTTCAAACCGTTTTGCGCATTAAACAGCAGTCCAAAAACCCCAATCGATCCAGTAATGGTGGTCGGAGAGGCCAAAATTGCATCGGCCGGACAAGAGATATAATATCCACCCGAAGCAGCCATATCACCCATTGAAACAATCACCGGCTTTTTGTCTCGGAGCAGTTCCATTTCATGCCAAATCACTTCGGAGGCCAGTGCGCTGCCACCTGGCGAATTGACCCGTAACACCACCCCTTTGACATCATCCTGATTTCGTAATTCAGCCAATGCCGAAGCCAAAGACTCACCACCCACCATGGGTTGTGGAGCTTCACCATCGACAATCTCACCATCGGCATAAACAACCGCAATCTTGTTATCGGATTTATCAACCACCGTACTCTGTGCCACATAATCTTCGAAGGCATAATAGTTGGGTTCCTCCTGTGCAGTCACTTCAGCCAATAATGCATCCATATCGGCACCATATGCCAATGAATCCACCAACCCTTTGACAACAGCCTGTTTCGCATCGGTAATTGCCAATTCCGATGCATAACGTTGCAGAGCTGACGAATCGACCGAACGGGCACGAGCCACATTACCCACAACATGGTTCCAGATTGTCCCGATCAATTTTTCGGTTTGAAGGCGATTTTCAGGACTCATTTTATCCATAATGAAGGGTTCGACGGCACTCTTATAGGCACCATGACGAACCACTTCAGGCTGTACTCCCAATTTATCGAGCAACCCTTTATAAAATATGACATTCGAAGCCAATCCTTTCCACAAAAGGCTACCCTGAGGATTCATATAGATTCGGTCGGCAACCGAACTGAGGTAATAACTCTTTTGGGTATAGAAATCAGAATAGGCAATAATAAATTTGTCCGAACCATCTTTAAAGTCAAGCAGAGCATTGCGCAACTCTTCCATCGTTGCCAAACCAATTGATACAGCCGGATCGATATTTAGATAAATACCATCGATATGTTTATCTGCTTTGGCTCTTTGGATAGCTCCAAGCACATTGAGCATCGGCATGGCAAAACCATTGCCCATAGTTACCCGTTCCAAAGAGGAGATACGCTCTTGAACGGGATTATCCACAATGGGTACCGAGAGGTCTATTTCCAAAATCGTGTGGGAAGATGGGGTAGATATAGAAGAAACGTCGAAGCTGCTGCTTACAGCGCTCAACCCTATTCCCACGAGGACCATCACCCCAAATGCCACAAATAAAATGCCTCCCACGACAAAGGCCAACAGAGAGGCAAAAAAGGTTTTGAAAAATGCATTCATTTCACTCGCTATTTTATTGATCTTTTTGTTTCTGAATTATCTAAGAATAATGGAGATTTAGCCATCATAAAACAAATTTACAACGAGATACTCCTATTTTATTGAGAGTATTATCCAATCCAGAGCTCAGACTTATTTAGTACATCGCATATAAACAGTACACAGATCTACTTTTATCTTTTTTATGTATCAATAAAAATTACTCTCACTTCATCGATAAAATTTTCGGATGAGAGCGATCGTTTTTATTCATACAGTTCGGATAAACTCTCATTTACAAAAATAGTAACTTTTGGGAGATCCTAAGCAGTTTATTACCTTTGCAGACAACACTTAATACCAGCCATTATGGATCAAAAAGATATTTTGGAAGCCCTTCGGAAAGTCAAGCATCCCGAGACGGGCAACGATATCGTTTCGCAGGGAATGGTCGAAAATCTGGTGGTAAACGACTCTAAAATTCAGTTTACACTCTCGTTTTCTCGCAGCCGCGATCCTTTTGCCACTTCACTCAAGCGTGCATGTGAAACAGTGCTTGCAGAGACCTTTCCACAATATGCCGATCAGATTTCAGTCTTTATCAAAGAGGCTGCACCCAAAAAGGTGGAACCCAAGAAACCCCAACCCGGCACCTGGACTGGCGGGATCAAACAGATTATTGCTGTCAGCTCTGCCAAAGGTGGTGTCGGTAAAAGTACCGTCACAGCCAATTTAGGTGTAGCTCTCCAACGAATGGGCTATAAAGTGGGGATTCTCGATGCCGATATTTATGGTCCTTCGATGCCTACGATGTTCGGCGTAGAAGGTTATCAACCTGCCGGAGATGAAGAGGAGGAGGAAACTCCACGCATCTATCCGGCCTTAAGCATGGGGATTAAGGTGATGTCGATCGGTTTCTTTATCAATCCTAAAGATGCGCTGATCTGGCGGGGACCGATGGCAACCAACGCACTGCGTCAATTGGTTCATCAGACCGATTGGGGAGAGTTGGATTTTCTGTTAATTGATATGCCTCCCGGAACAGGTGATATTCACCTGTCGTTGATGCAGGACCTCAAGATTACCGGTGCCATCATCGTCAGCACTCCACAAAAGATTGCAGTTGCAGACGTACGGCGAGGTATCAGTATGTTCCGGGCCAAACAGATCAACATTCCGGTGTTAGGAATTGTTGAAAACATGGCATGGTTTACACCAGCCGAACTTCCTGGCAACCGGTATTACATTTTCGGAAAGGGTGGTGCACAGGAGTTGGCTCAGAGCGAAAACATTCCTGTTTTGGCTGAAATTCCTCTGATTCAGAGCGTTCGTGAGGCGGCTGATGAGGGAACGCCGATTGCCTCTCAGGAGAGTGCTTCCGCTGTTTTCTACACTGATTTAGCCAACAATATGCTCAAAGAGCTTCATTGGGATGCATAGTGATGATAACTTTTTTCACAATCGGACGCAGATGCATGTCCATCAACAGTTTATCTGCAATTGACAACTTATAATAAACTGTTAAAAAACGTTCGATTGGTTGTGAACTGAAAATGAAAGATTCTCGAAAAAAAGACTTGACAAAACGGATTCGAGTTTGGTATAATGAAGATGAAAGAAAATGCAAACTCTTTTTATTACCGAATGTCAGAAGTTTTCAACGGACTTTTTCACCATCATTCACGACAAAAAACGGAGTGTTGATTTGTTCATAACGGTTTTCAACTGATGTTGACAACCTATACTCGATGACTGCTATAACAAATATAAAGTGATTTTTCACATCGCTGTAACTATTGATAACTTGTCATTAGAGTATTGATAAACAAAACATAATTTTACTGTTAGGAAGTTAACAACAACACTAACCGACATTATTCTTTTTCTTTGATTTTTAATTTTAAAAGGAAAAAAGAAAAAATACAAATAAGAATTGTTCAAATCAGATAAGATGAAGAACGCACAGTTTACAGACGAGCAGCTTCGTCAGATCGAACAGCTCCGAAGCCTGGCCAAACAGAAGAATGCTGTGATCATGGCCCACTACTATACCCGTCCGGAGATTCAGGAGGCTGCCGATTTCATTGGTGATTCGCTGGCCCTGTCGGAAAAGGCTGCCAATACCGATGCGGATATTATCCTCTTTGCCGGTGTTCATTTTATGGCTGAGACGGCCAAAATTCTCTCACCCCAGAAAATGGTGTTGTTACCCGATCCTGAAGCCGGTTGTTCGCTGGCGGCTTCGTGCGAGGCCAAGGCTTTTGCCGAATTTTTGAAACAGTATCCCGATTATACCGTAGTCTCTTATGTGAATACCTCGGTTGGGGTGAAGGCTTTGACCGATATTTGCTGCACCTCGAGCAATGCCGTGCAGATTGTCCGTTCTCTGCCTGAAGATGCCAAGATCGTCTTTGCTCCTGACCGCAATCTCGGTAACTACATCCAGAGCGTTACTGGGCGCAAAATGGTGGTTTGGGATGGTGCCTGCCATGTGCATGAAGAGTTCTCGTTAGAGAAGATCCTGGAGTTGAAGCGGGAATATCCGCAGGCTAAAGTGTTGGCACATCCCGAATGTAAGAAACCGGTTTTGATGACAGCCGATTATGTGGGTAGTACGGCAGCACTGCTCAAATATGCTACCGAAAGTGATTGTGACACCTTTATTGTGGTGACCGAGCCGGGTATTCTGCATCAGATGGTCAAGGATAATCCGACGAAACGGTTCATTCCGGCACCTCCGGTTGATTCTACTTGTGGGTGCAATGACTGTACCTACATGAAGATGGTTACCTTGGAAAAGATGATCACAGCTTTGCAGAACGAACAACCCGAGGTAGAGATCGAGGAGTCGATTCGCGCCAAAGCGGAACGTTCTATTCGCAATATGTTAGCGATCAAATTATAGGGATTGAATGTTCATTCTATTCCGATATTTCCAAGCTGTACCTTTTGTCTTGAAAAGCATCTCACATTAAGTGAAGCTTTAGGTAGGTTCTGTTGATCTTTTACTTTTCTTTTTTTATTGTGATAGATCTCTCAATTCATTGAAATTTAAATAGAAAAAGATGAAGTAAAGGTTTAGTACGAACGAATTGTGATCGCTTGTAGAAGGCTTAGATTACCATCAGTTTCTTTAATTAAAAAGTGGTTAGTTCATTCATAACGAATAAATAACAAAAAAATGAGGAAGTGGAGTAGTTGGTTGCTCAGTGGATTGCTGGTGGCTACCGGTTTACAGGTTCGTGCCGATGAGGGTATGTGGTTGTTACCTTACCTGCAAAAGCTGAACATCAAAGAGATGAAAGCTAAAGGTTTGAAATTGTCGTCAGACCAAATCTATAACGTGAATGGCAATTCGCTCAAGGATGCGATTGTGATCTTTGGTGGTGGTTGTACCGGAGAGATTGTTTCGGCGAATGGTTTGGTCTTTACTAATCACCATTGCGGATATGGATCGATTCAACGTTTGAGTAGCGTTGAGCACGATTATCTTGAAAATGGGTTCTGGGCGATGAACTATAGCGAGGAGTTGCCCTGTCCGGGAATGTCAGTGACCTTTATTCGCAGCATTGAAGATGTTTCGGATCAAATCCTGCCGAAGTTGAATGATTCCATGAGCGAAGAGCAGCGCCAGCAGTGTGTTGATTCGTTGAGCAAAGCTATCACCAAAGCGGCATTGCCTGAGAACAGCACCAAAGAGGCTTTTATTGAATCTTTTTTTGGTGGAAACCAATATTTGATGTTTGTTGTTGAACGGTACAAAGATGTCCGTTTGGTAGGTACTCCTCCTTCGTCGATCGGTAAATTCGGTGGCGACACCGATAACTGGATGTGGCCCCGCCATACTGGTGACTTTTCTATCTTTCGTGTCTATTCAGACAAAGAGGGTAAACCAGCAGCCTATTCCAAAGATAATGTTCCCTATTCAACGCCTACACATCTGAAAATTTCGCTTAAGGGTGTTAAGCCGGGTGATTATACCATGATTATGGGTTTCCCGGGTTCTACAGAGCGTTACATGACCTCATATGAGATCGACCAGGTACTGAACATTTCCAATCCGAACCGTATCTTCATTCGTGGTGAGCGTCAGAAGCTCATGATGGAGGATATGGTTGCCAGTGAGAAAGTACGTCTTCAGTATGCCAACAAGTATGCCGGTTCTTCCAATTATTGGAAGAATTCTATCGGTGAGAGTCGCGGTTTACGCAAATTGGGTGTTAAGGGGCAAAAAGAGGCTCTTGAAGCACGTTTCCGTGCTTGGGTGAATGAAGACCCTGCTCGTCAACAAAAGTATGGCAATGCACTCGATTTGATTAAGGAGTCGATTCATGAACTGAATCCGATTTTAAATTACCGTCAGTACATTTCCGAAGCACTGTTACGTGGAACGGAGATTATCACTTTTGCCAAGATGGCAGATGTCCTGTTGGTTGATTCTCTTCCCAATGGGTTGGATACTGCGGCAGTTGCCAAGTATTTGAAGGGTGTTTCCAATATCTATAAAGATTACAATACGCCGACAGATCGTAAGATTGCTAAGCGAATGATCCGTATTGTTTATGATAGCTTGTCTAAAGAGGAGCGTCCTGATATTTTCAATGTGATTGATTCACTTTATGCCGGTGATGTTGAGCGTTACGTAGATGATTTGTTCGACAATTCTCTGTTTGCTACACAGGAGCGTTTTGAAACTTTCCTGAAGAATCCGAATGCCGAGCAACTCAAAAATGATCCTGCTTATTTGTTGGGTAAATCGGTATCATGTGCCTATTCTCGCGACGATAAGCGTGTAAAGGAGTTGAACAATCAATATGAGCGTGGCCATCGTCTTTTCATTGCTGGTTTGATGGAGATGATGCCGGATCATAAATTCTATCCGGATGCCAATTTCACGATCCGTTTGACCTATGGTCAAGTGTTGCCTTACCGTCCATCAGATGGTGTGATTTATGATTATTACACGACACTTGAAGGGGTAATTGCAAAAGAGGATCCGAGCAATCCATTGGAATTCACTGTACCCGATAAATTGAAAGAGCTCTTCAAAAATAAGGATTACGGACAGTATGCTGAAGATGGTACTGTACGTGTCGGTTTCTTGAGTAATAACGATATTACCGGAGGAAACTCGGGTAGTCCTGTGTTGAATGGCAAAGGTGAACTGATTGGTTTGGCTTTTGACGGCAACTGGGAGGCCATGAGTGGTGATGTGGCTTTTGAGCCTGAGCTTCAACGTACAATCAGTGTAGATATTCGTTATGTCCTTTTCGTGATTGAAAAGTATGCCGGTGCAACCCGTTTGATTGATGAGTTGTCACTGGTCAAATAACGTCTTTTAAACGTGAATTTAATAGGGAACAATTCGTTATGTACGGGTTGTTCCCTTTTTTTGTTGCACCATGCGGCGTAAAATAGCCATTGAAAAGTATTTATATCTGTAAAATACGTTATTTTTGTGATTTGAACGCTATTAATGCTAATGCGAAGTATATGAGTACGGTAAATGAAGAGCCGGTTTCAAATGAGAGATCGCTCAATTTTCTTGAAGAGATTATAGAAAAGGGTTTGGCTGACGGTTCAGTCAAACAGATTCATACCCGTTTTCCACCGGAACCTAACGGCTATTTGCATATTGGTCATGCAAAGAGTATTTGCCTCAATTTTGGTTTGGCCAAACGTTATGGTGGATTGTGTAATCTTCGTTTCGATGATACCAACCCTGTTAAGGAGGATGTCGAATATGTTGATTCCATTAAGGAAGATGTCCATTGGTTAGGTTTTGACTGGGCTGAGGAGCATTATGCTTCTGACTATTTCGAGCAGCTCTATGATTGGGCTGTTCAGTTGATTAAAATGGGTAAAGCCTATGTTGACGATCAGTCTCAGGAAGAGATTCGTTTAAACCGTGGTACTGTAACCGTTCCGGGCAAAGAGAGCCCATGGCGTAATCGTACTGTTGAAGAGAACCTTGATCTTTTTGCAAGAATGCGTGCCGGTGAGTTTGCCGATGGTGAGAAGGTTTTGCGTGCTAAGATTGATATGGCTCACCCAAACATGCTGTTGCGTGACCCGATCATGTACCGTATTCTCCATTCCGAGCACCATCGTACCGGAAACAAATGGTGTATCTATCCGATGTATGATTATGCACATGGTCAGTCCGATTCAATTGAGGGGATTACTCATTCTATCTGTACGTTGGAATTTGATGTGCACCGCCCTTTGTATGATTGGTTTATCCAGCAATTGGGTATTTTCCAAAGTCACCAGTACGAGTTTGCTCGTTTGAATCTGACTTATACCATGATGAGTAAACGTAAATTGCTGCAGTGTGTTCAGGAAGGTATCGTAATGGGTTGGGATGACCCGCGCATGCCGACCATTTGCGGTTTGCGTCGTCGTGGTTATACGCCTGAGAGTATCCGCATGTTTGCAGATAAGGTTGGTGTAGCCAAACGTGATAATGTTATTGATCTTGGATTATTGGAATTCTGTGTTCGTGAGGACCTTAACAAGTGTGCTGAACGTCGCATGGCTGTTCTTGATCCAATTAAAGTGGTTATTACGAACTATCCAGAAGGTCAGACGGAGATGGTTGATTGTGTTAACAATCCTGAAGATGAATCTGCAGGTCGCCGTAATGTGCCTTTTTCTCGCGAAATTTACATTGAGAGAACTGACTTTATGGAAGAGCCACCTAAGAAGTATTATCGTCTTTCTCCGGGTAAAGAGGTGCGTTTGCGCTATGCTTATTTGATCCGTTGTGACGAGGTGATCAAAAATGATGCTGGTGAGATTGTAGAGTTGCGTTGTACATATGATTCTATGTCAAAGGGTGGGCAATCTTCTGATGGTCGCAAGGTAAAAGGTGTTATTCATTGGGTATCAGCTGAACATGCTGTAGAGGCTGAAATCCGCCTGTTTGATCGACTTTTTACCCGCGAGAGTCTCGATGATATCGAAGAGGGTAAAACATTCAAAGATTACCTTAATCCTGACTCTTTAAAGGTCGTTAAGGGATATATTGAACCCTCTTTGCAAGGTGTTTCTGTCGGTAGTAAGTACCAGTTTGAGCGTATCGGTTATTTCTGCGCTGATAAAGATTCTACTCCCGATAAGATGGTCTTCAATCGCACAGTCACTTTAAAAGACAGTTGGGCCAAATTGGCTTCTAAATAATTTATTCATTAAGTCGGAGGTTTTGCCTCCGACTTATTTAATTTTTCATCTGATGTTTTTTCGTTTTGCAATATTGCTCTTTACACTCATTGCTTCGATTCAATTATCTTTTTCTCAGGTATTTGATTATCAAATATTTGTAACTACACCAGGATATACTTCGATTCGTAGTTATTCCAAAGAGACATTTCCCGAAATTAAACGTGATTTTCACATAATGAATGGACCTATTTCTGTTGTTGATTCTTTGTGTAGTGATAGTGTAACTCAAGTAAAATTGCAAATCGGATCACGTAAATTTTTATATTACGTAACACCAGATGCTCCCTTTGTACGTCTGACTTTTGATCGTAACCGTCGTCGTTTTTCTGGTATTGGGTGCAATTTTGCTGACCAAGGAGATTATTGCTATGTGCCTCCTACTTTCAACGGTATGAGTTTATCTGAACTTCCTAAGGTATGGTTGCCTGATATTAATCGTAAGATTGACGATAGAACCTCTTTAAAACGTGATTCAGCTACGGTTTTTGTAATTGAGGCTGATATCGACGAAAACGGGATGATTCATCGGATTGTGCCTTTAAGTGATACCTTATTTCAGTATTCCAAGGTTATTATTGATCAAATTTACGACAAAGCCGTTCGCGGATGGCACCCAGCTTCACGAAACGGCGTACCTTTCCGAGCTTTGGTTCAGATGAAATTTGAATTGAAAAAGTAGTTTATAAGACTTAAATCAAAAAAAAGAGGGATAATTTATTTATCCCTCTTTTTTTTGATTGTTATTAATGTTTAAATTGATTTTGTGATCTTCATTGCGCAGAAATGTGGACCGCACATCGAGCAGTGGTCTGCTCCTGAACCAATCATTTCGAAATGCATTTTTTTTGCCCTTTCAGGATCGAGTGAGAGGTTGAATTGATCGTTCCATCTCATATCGAAGCGCGCCTTACTCATTTGCAAATCACGTTCTGCAGCTCCAGGATGTCCTTTAGCAATATCTGCAGCGTGTGCTGCAAGTTTAAAGGTGACTACGCCTTCCCGAACATCGTCACGATTTGGCAACGCTAAGTGCTCTTTGGTTGTCACATAGCACAGCATTGATGTTCCCATCCAACCGATCATGGCTCCACCTATAGCTGACGTAATGTGGTCGTATCCTGCACCAATATCGCTTACTAATGGTCCCAGTGTGTAGAAGGGAGCTTCATCGCACCATTCAAGCTGTTTTTCCATGTTCTCTTTAATCATGTGCATGGGAACATGTCCAGGGCCTTCGATAATCACCTGTACGTCATGTTTACGAGAAATTCTGGCCAATTCACCCAATACTTTCAGCTCTCCAAACTGCGCCTCGTCGTTTGCGTCTGCAATGCTACCTGGCCTTAAACCATCACCTAAAGAAAATGCAATGTCATATTTCTTCAGAATTTCGCATATCTCCTCGAAATGGGTGTATAAAAAGTTTTGAGCGTTATTATGGCTCATCCACTTGGCCATGATCGAGCCCCCTCTTGATACAATACCAGTCACTCGTTTCAATGCAGCTGGGATATGTTCTTTGAGTATTCCCGCATGGATGGTAAAGTAATCTACACCCTGTTCAGCCTGTTCAATCAGTGTCTCTTTATATACCTCCCAGTTCAGGTCTTCTACCTTACCGTTTACCTTTTCCAAAGCTTGGTACATTGGGACTGTTCCAATAGGTACAGGGGTATTTCTCAAAATAGCTTCGCGAGTTTGGTGTATATCTTTTCCTGTTGAAAGATCCATCACGGTATCTGCACCCCATTTTACGGCCCACATAGCCTTCTCTACCTCTTCATCTATGGATGATCCTAAAGCAGAATTTCCGATGTTTGCATTGATTTTAACCAGGAATTTTCGTCCTATAATCATAGGTTCTGCTTCCGGATGACGGTAGTTTGAGGGAAGTATTGCGCGACCGCTGGCAATCTCTTTACATACCATTTCTGGCGTGATTGCATCTTCTGGTTTACATCCTTGGCTTTCGCGGATTGCCACATACTCCATTTCTGGAGTGATTATCCCTTGTTTTGCGTACCAAAGCTGTGTATGGAATTCCCCTTCAGATGCTACTCGTTTTTCTACCCACTCTTTTCTGATTTTAGGTAATCCCTTCTTTGTGTTGATTTGGTAACCCTTGTCAGTATAGCTTCCTGTGGTATCGTACAGTAAAATATCTGTACCGTTTTGTAGGGTGATCTTTCGCATTCCGACTTTAATCGGATGTATTTTACCCTCTATGTAAACCTTTTCAGCGTTGTTTGCTGCGATATTAAAAAGATCCTTTTCCATATCTTACTGTTCCACGTGGAACATTTAGTTTGTTATTCTTTTGTTGAAATGTTCCACGTGGAACATTTTTTACTATCTCCCGAAGTAAACCAGCAAAACATTGATATCTGCTGGAGAGACACCGGGAATACGTGAGGCTTGTCCAATTGTTGATGGCTTGATTCGGGTCAATTTCTGGCGAGCCTCAATCGAGAGACCGTGCAGTGAATTGAAATCAAAATCCGGGCGGATTGAAATGTTTTCCAAACGAACCATCTTGTCTGCGATGTGTCTTTCGCGTTCGATGTAGCCGTGATATTTAATTTTGATCTCGGCTTCCTCGATCACTTCATCCGAACATTGCTTTTCAGTCAAATAATCTTGCAGTCCAGGTAAGTGTTCAGCCAACCCTTGCAGGGTTACTTTGTTGCGTAAAAGTACATCGTAGAGCTTACGACCTTGTGTTAATGGGGTTGAATCGATCGATTTAAAATAGTCTTGTAAATCGGCTGGAGTGACACTCTCCCGGCGAAGGAAAGAAATAAGCGATTCTACGGACGATTTTTTTTCTTCCATAGTTCGGTATCTTTTCTCGCTTGCCAAGCCTATTTTGTAACCGATTGGAGTTAGTCTGACGTCTGCATTGTCCTGTCTAAGCAGAATTCTATACTCTGCACGACTTGTGAACATACGATATGGTTCATCGACTCCTTTGGTTACCAAATCGTCGATCAGTACGCCTATGTATGATTCATCTCGACGCAGAATGATTGGTTCTTCGCCGCGCAATTTCATTACAGCGTTTATTCCGGCCATAAGTCCTTGAGCTCCAGCTTCTTCGTATCCTGTAGTGCCGTTAACTTGTCCGGCAAAATAGAGTCCATTGATCAATTTGGTCTCTAAGGTGTGGTAGAGCTGTGTCGGTGGAAAGTAGTCATATTCAATGGCATAGCCTGGCCGATAGATATGGACATGTTCCAATCCCTTGATTTTTTGCAAAGCTGCTACCTGTACTTCCCAGGGAAGTGAGGATGAAAAACCGTTCAAATAGTATTCATTGGTTTCAAATCCTTCCGGCTCAAGAAAGAGTTGGTGCTCGTTTTTTTCTGAGAATGTCCGCAGTTTATCTTCAATGCTGGGACAGTATCGCGGACCGATACCTTTGATGGTCCCATTGAACAGAGGTGATGCATCGAATCCGCTTCTCAAGATATCGTGTACCTCTTGCGAGGTGTACACTAAATAGCAGGGGAGTTGTTTTTTAACAGCTTCTGTTTCATTGCTATATGAGAACTTACACGCAACATCATCTCCGGGTTGTTGGGTGAGCTGTTCAAAGTCAATGGTCCTTGCATCGAGTCTGGCTGGTGTTCCAGTCTTCATACGTCCCACTTCGAATCCGAGTGAACGTAATTGCGCGCTTAGACCATGGGATGCAGCATCACCGGCTCGTCCACCTTCAGCGTGAGAATACCCTATATGCATCAACCCTTCAAGGAATGTACCGGCAGTTAGAATAACCGCTTTAGCGCTAAATTCTACTCCCATCCGGGTTTTTATTCCGGTAACTTTCTCTTCGTCTATTTTCAATTCTGTGACGCTGTCTTGCCACAGATAAAGGTTGGGGGTATTATCGAGTGTTTCACGCCACAATTTGCTGAAAAGCATTTTGTCACATTGAGCTCGGGGGCTCCACATTGCTGGGCCTTTTGAGCGGTTCAGCATGCGGAACTGAATTGTAGAACGGTCTGTTATAATACCCATTTGCCCACCTAATGCGTCAATTTCGCGCACTATCTGTCCTTTAGCGACGCCACCGACAGCCGGGTTGCAGGACATTTGGGCAAATTTGGTCATATCCATTGTAATCAGCAGGGTACGGCATCCCATACGAGCTGCTGCTGAAGCTGCTTCACATCCGGCATGTCCGCCTCCGATCACTATGATATCGTATTCGAAATACATCTTATTTATCTGCGTTTTTCGCTTGTGTAAGGCCAGTTTTGAATTGTCCTGGTCTCATTATTCTAACACGAAATATACACTGTTTTTACCTTTTTTCTATCAGGATCTCTATAACTCCAATGTTATCGTGCTTGGTCCTTTCAAACATCCTTAATTAACCGATACTCTTTGTTGTTAGTTACGAGTCAGTTCAGCATAAGTCTGGTTGTAATGGTTGGTATAGATTTCGTGTTTAAGTTTTCTTTTTATTGTCGTTTTGCCGGTAAAGCTAGTTAGAAAATAAATTCTTACTTGATTGCAGGGTCGTACATCATGTCACAGGTGATCAAAGATCAGCTCTTTGTTTCATCTGTTTCACGAATGGACAAATATTTATCTTCCAATGCGTGCATTTTAGCCTCTTCTCCAGGGGCTTTATCTCCATGACCAAGCAAGTGTAATACTCCGTGAATAATCACGCGAAAAAGCTCGTTTTCGAATGTTGCGCCAAATTCCACGGCATTGTCTCGTACCGTATCGATACTGATCATCAGATCACCTGAAATGATCTTTTTCTCTTGATCGGTGTAATCAAAAGTGATAATATCAGTAAAGTAGTCATGAGACAAAAATTGTCGATTGACTTCCAAAAGAGCCGCATCAGAGCAGAATACTACTGTGATATCTCCTGTGCGATACCCTTCAGCAGCTGCTACACGACGGATCCAGTCGCTTGTTTTGCGGCGGCCTTTGAATTGGAAACTGCAATCTTCTGTCTGATAT
>ERZ835080.254-NODE-254-length-61461-cov-8.192359_pt1 | contig 61461 bp, 62 predicted proteins | sample MGYA00519688_ERZ835080 | MGnify/ENA primary metagenome ERZ835080 (study PRJEB31850, sample SAMEA3708770) | human gut metagenome | biome: human gut; feature: human-associated habitat; material: faeces | place: China | collected 2014 ... | reverse complement strand
GGTGCACGGGCGCTCATCCGGTACCTCCGTGGCGCGCGGGGCCGCCGCCTCCCGGCAGGGTGCGGCGCGCAGGCCCGCCCAGGGCGGCAGAAACGGTGCGGCGGGGCATTCCTCCGCGCCGGGATATGGAACCTCCGCGCGCAGGCGCAGAAAGAAAAACACGGGCAAAACCGCCGCCAAGGTGCTTTTGTGCATCGTGCTGGTGCTGGGCCTTGCTTTCGGCGGGATATACTGGTATGTGGGCAGTATCTTCAACACCGGTGAGATGGGCAGCCTGGCGCCGCCGGAGAGCGGTGCGGACGCATTGGTGCCCGACGAGCTGTCCGGCACCATGAACATCCTTGTGCTGGGCATCGATTACAGCACCGAGGACGCCGTCAAGCGCGACCCCATCGGCCAGACGGATATGATCCTGTATGTACGGGTGAATGGTTCGGACCATACGATGACCATGCTGCAGATCCCCCGCGACACGCTGGTGGGCGAGATCGGCGGCTCGGCGGGCAAGATCAACGGCATTTTCGCCAATTCGGCCGATAAGGAAAACCGCGTCAATACATTGGCCCAGTACATCACAAAGGTGTTCGGCCTGCCCATTGATGATTATGTCACCATTGATATGGACTCCCTGCGGGAGATCGTGGACGTGTTCGGCGGCATCGAGGTGTATGTGCCCGTGACTATGGAATATGACGGCAGCCGGCTGGAACAGGGCTGGCGCGTTTTGATGGGCGCGGAGTGCGAATTTTTCCTGCGCCAGCGCAAGGACACCTCGGCCACGCCGCGCGGCGACATCGACCGCCTGGCCAACCAGCAGTATTTCTACTCGGCGCTGTTCCGCCGCGTTCGGACGGCCACGGTGGGCGATATCATCAAGCTGACGCCCGTGGTGCAGAAATACATCAACACCAGCCTCAATTTTATGGAGCTCGTTCAGCTGGGCATGAGCGTGCTGAGCATCCCCAGCGAAAATATCATCATCGGCCGCCTGCCCGTGGCCCGCGGCGAGCTGTACAACGGCCAGGACGTGATGGTGTGCGCCAAGGCGGAGACCGCTGAATTTCTGAACGAATATTTCCGCCCGGCGGACGACCCGCTGGCGGCACAGCAGATCGGCACGCCGGACTGGGGCACACGCAGCGAGGTTATCGGCGCGGAGGTGCGCCGCATGGGCGAGGTGGACGCCGTGGGCGGCAGCGATGCAAACGCGCCCGCAGACGCCCAGCAGGCCGCCCAGCAGGCAAACGCTGCATCCGTGCAGCAGCCCGCGGCATAATAGTGGAAGAAAGAACGTTTTTACCCTATTTGAAACAGGAGAGTGTTCATGGAATCAAAAGAACTGGCGATGCAGATCGCCAAGCTGCTCGACAGCAAGAAGGCTACCCGCGTCAAGGTGCTGAAGGTGCGCGACCTGACGGTGCTGGCGGATTATTTCGTCATCGCCAGCGGCACGTCCTCCACCCATGTGAAAAGCCTGGCCGAGGAGGTGGAGTTCCAGTTCAAGGAAAAGGGTGTCGCGCCCATCCGTACAGAGGGCTTCAACACCCAGAACTGGTTTATCCTGGATTATGCCAACGTCATCGTCCATGTGTTCAGCCCCGACGCGCGGGACTATTACGATCTGGACCATTTGTGGGCCGACGGCGAAGACGTGCCCATGGATTTCATCGAGGAATAAGGCGGCGCGCCGCCCGGAATCTGCAAATCTTTTTTGGATGTGACATATAAAATGAAGTACGATTACAAAGCGATCGAGAAAAAGTGGCAGGACATTTGGGATGCGGAGAATACCTTTGCGGCCAAGCAGGATTTTTCGCTGCCCAAGTACTATGCGCTGGTGGAGTTCCCGTACCCCTCCGGCCAGGGCCTGCACGTGGGCCATCCGCGCAGCTACACCGCGCTGGACATCGTGGCGCGCAAGAAGCGCCTGTGCGGCTATAACGTGCTGTATCCCATGGGCTGGGACGCCTTCGGCCTGCCCACGGAAAACTACGCCATGAAAAACCACATCCACCCCGAGGTGGTGACGGCAAACAACGTGGCGCGCTTCAAAAGCCAGCTCAAGAGCCTGGGCCTTTCCTTCGACTGGACGCGGGAGATCAACACCACGGACCCCAGCTATTACAAATGGACCCAGTGGATCTTTCTGCAGCTGTATAAAAAGGGCCTTGCCTACAAAAAAGAGATGAGCGTCAACTGGTGCACCTCCTGCAAGGTGGTGCTGGCCAACGAGGAAGTTGTGGGCGGCGTGTGCGAACGCTGCGGCGGCGAGGTGGTGCACCGCGTCAAAAGCCAGTGGATGCTGAAGATCACCGCTTACGCGGACCGGCTCATCGATGATCTGGAGGACCTGGACTTCATCGACCGCGTGGTGACGCAGCAGAAGAACTGGATCGGCCGCAGCCACGGCGCGGAGGTAAAGTTCTCCACCACGGCGGGCGACGAGCTGCTCATCTACACCACCCGCCCGGACACGCTGTTTGGCGCGACTTATATGGTCATCTCGCCCGAGCATCCCTGCATTGAAAAATGGGCGGACAAGATCACCAACCTGGACGCCGTGCGGGAATACCAGGAGGCCGCTGCGAAGAAGAGCGACTTCGAGCGCACCGAGCTTGCAAAGGACAAAACAGGCGTAAGGCTGGAGGGCGTGCGCGCCGTGAACCCCGTGAACGGCAAAGAGATCCCCATCTTCATCTCCGACTATGTGCTCATCAGCTACGGCACGGGCGCCATCATGGCCGTGCCCGCCCACGACGAGCGCGACTATGATTTCGCGAAAAAATTCGATCTGCCCATCATCGAGGTCGTCAAGGGCGGCGATGTGACGAAGGAGGCTTTCACCGATTGTGCCACGGGCGTGATGGTGAACAGCGGCTTTTTGGACGGCATGAGCGTGGACGAGGCGAAAAAGGCCATCACCGAATGGCTGGCCGAAAAGGGCCTGGGCACGCCCAAGACAAACTTCAAGCTGCGGGATTGGGTGTTCAGCCGCCAGCGCTATTGGGGCGAGCCGATCCCTATGGTGAATTGCGAAAAATGCGGCTGGGTGCCTCTGCCTGAGAGCGAGCTGCCGCTGGTGCTGCCGGAGATCAAGGATTTCGAGCCCACCGGCGACGGCGAAAGCCCGCTGGCACGCCATACCGAATGGGTGAACACCACCTGCCCGTGCTGCGGCGGCCCCGCCAAACGGGAGACGGACACCATGCCCCAGTGGGCGGGCTCGTCCTGGTACTTCCTGCGCTATATGGACCCGCACAACAACGACGCGCTGGCCAGCCGGGAGGCGCTGGAATACTGGAGCCCTGTGGACTGGTACAACGGCGGCATGGAGCACACCACGCTGCATCTGCTGTACAGCCGGTTCTGGCACAAGTTCCTGTACGACATCGGCGTGGTGCCCACCAGGGAGCCGTACCAGAAGCGCACCAGCCACGGCATGATCCTGGGCGAAAACGGCGAGAAGATGTCCAAGAGTCGCGGCAACGTGGTGAACCCGGACGATATCGTGCGGGACTACGGCGCGGACACCATGCGCCTGTATGAGATGTTCATCGGCGATTTTGAAAAGAGCGCGCCGTGGAACACCGCGTCCATCAAGGGCTGCCGCCGCTTTTTGGAGCGCGTGTGGAGCCTGGCGGATATTCTTGTGGACGGCGACGGCTATTCGGCGGAATTGGAAGGCGCGATGCACCGCACCATCAAGAAGGTGACGGAGGATATCGAGGTGCTCAAAATGAACACCGCCATCGCCGCCATGATGAGCCTGCTCAACGAGATCTATGACAAAAAATCCATCACCCGCGGCGAGTTCAAAACGCTGCTGATCCTGCTGAACCCGTTTGCCCCGCACATCACCGAGGAGCTTTGGCAGCAGTGCGGCTACGAGGGGCAGCTTGCCCACGCGAAGTGGCCGGAATTCGACGAGGCGAAATGCGTGGAGGACACGGTGGAGATCGCCGTGCAGGTGAACGGCAAGCTGCGCGCCAAGCTGACGGTGGCCACGGGCGCGGCCAAAGAGGACGCCATTGCCGCCGCAAAGGCGGAGCCCAATGTTGCGAAAGCGCTGGAGGGCAAAACCATCTGCAAGGAGATCTACGTGCCGGGCAAACTTGTAAATATTGCTGTAAGGTAGGAAAGATGTTCACAATTATCTGTTGACAGACGAGCCGTCTGCATTGTATAATCAAATATAGTCAGTTTCCCGCATAGAGGGGGGCCGGCGCCTACCTCAGGTTTAAGGGAGGGACAAAGATGTCGGAAATCAGAGTGAAAGACAATGAATCGCTGGACAGCGCGCTGCGTCGTTTCAAACGTTCCTGCGCACGCTCCGGTGTGCTTGCTGAAGTGCGTAAACGCGAGGCTTACGAAAAGCCTTCTGTCAGGCGCAAGAAGAAGTCCGAAGCTGCCCGCAAGCGCAAGTTCAAATAAGAATAGCGGACACGCGGCAAGTAAGCGAACAGGCGGGCCTTTACGGCCCGCTTTTTTTGCACCAAAAGAGGGCGGGGGAAATGGCGGCCCGGCGGCTGCCGTGCCCGCCGGACATGCACGTCCGCACGGAGCACAACTGATAAAGTGAGGAACCGAAAATGCCCCTGTTTACACCGACGATCGTTTTTGAGCGCATCACCTGCATCACGCCGGAGTTTTTGGGCGCGCGGGGGCTCCGCGCGCTCATTCTGGACGTGGACAACACGCTCACGGCCCACGGCAGCCAGGAGCTGCCGCCGGACGTGGCCGCGTGGCTGGATACCATGCGCGCCGCAGGCGTGAAGCTCACCATCGCCTCCAACAATATGCCCGGCCGCGTGGCTCCCTTTGCAAAGCGCGTGGGGCTGGAGTATCAGGCGTTCTGTTGTAAGCCGTCGCCGTTTGGCCTGCGCCGGGCGCGCCGGGCCATGGGCGTATCCCGCCGCGAGGTGGCGCTGGTGGGCGACCAGATTTTTACGGACGCGCTGGGCGCGAACCTGTACGGCATCCCGGTGCTGCTGGTGCAGCCCATGCGGCAGGACACCAAAGCGACCATACGCTTGAAACGCGCGCTTGAAAAACCCGTGCTGGCGCGGTATTATAAAAAAGGCGGGCGTGTCCACGGAAAAGAGGAAGACTGCAAACCACCGGACGCATAGAAGCGTCCCGGCCGCCAATACTGGAATAAGAAGGTTGGACCGATATGAAACAACGTACCGATAAACTGCTTGCCGCCATGCCCGGGGGCTTTGAAGCGGCGCTTGTCTCCACGGATGTGAACCGCTTTTATTTTCTGGGCTTTGACTCCGGGGACGCGGGCACCGTGCTCATTTTGCCGGATAAAACCTACTTCATCATCGATTCCCGCTACATCGAGATCGCCGAAGCGACTGTGAAGGAAGCCGAGGTCATCTTAGAGGGAAAGGCACTGGAGCAGGTGCGGGACATCCTGGCCGCGCACGGCGTGAAGCATCTGTATCTGGAAAACAAGGCCACACTGGCTTATGCGGACCGTGTGCGCGCCGCGCTGCCGGGCGTGGAGGTGGACACCGGCGCCGTGCTCTCCGACGCCATCGACGCCATCCGGGCCGTCAAGTCCGAGGAAGAATTCGACGCCATCCGCCGCGCGCAGGTCATCACCGACGCCTGCTTCGAGCACATGCTGGGCTACATCAAACCCGGCGTGCGGGAAATCGACGCCGCGCTGGAGATGGAAGTGTTTATGAAGAGCCACGGCGCGGGCAAGCTGGCGTTCGACACGATCTTTGTCTCGGGGGCAAAAACGAGCCTGCCGCACGGCGTGCCCGGCGACAAACGCATCGAGGCGGGGGACTTCGTCACCATGGACTTCGGCGCGAACGTGGACGGATACTGCACCGATATGACGCGCACGGTGGCGGTGGGCCATGTGTCCGACGAGCAGAAAAAGGTGTATGATACCGTTTTGAAGGCGCAGCTCGCCTGCTGCGGATTCGCCAAAGCGGGCTACAAAGGCTGCGAGGTGGACAAGGTTGCCCGGGATATCATCTACGGCGCGGGCTACGAGGGCTGCTTCGGCCACGGGCTGGGCCACGCCGTGGGCATCGAGATCCATGAAAACCCCCGTTACAGCCCCACCTGCAGCGACGTCATACAGTCCGGCATGGTCATGACCATCGAGCCGGGCATCTACCTGCCGGGAAAATTCGGCGTGCGCATTGAGGACACCACCTTCGTGCGGCCGGACGGCTGCGAGATCGTGGGAAAAAGCCCGAAGGAGCTGATCGTGCTGTGACGCGTGGGCGGGCAGCTGCCCGCCCGGCGGGGAAAGCGCGGCCGTCTTGGGGGAAAATGGCTTAAAATGGCCGAAAACCCTTGCAAAACAGGCGCATATTGTGTAAAATCAGAATAGATAAAATGAACTGGTATGCCCGGCGGCCAAAGGCCGGGGCGGCCGGGATAATATTGGAGGATTCATTCTATGGTTTCTGCTGGCGATTTCCGCAATGGCATCACGTTTGAAGAGGACGGCAACGTCTTCCAGATCGTTGAATTTCAGCATGTAAAGCCGGGCAAGGGCGCGGCCTTCGTGCGCACCAAGATCCGCAACGTCATCTCGGGTTCTGTGGTGGAGCGCACCTACAACCCCACCGCCAAGTTCCCCACCGCGTATATCGAGCGCCGCGAAATGACGTATTCCTATCAGGACGGCGACCTGTACTACTTCATGGACAATGAAACGTTCGAGCAGATCCCCCTCAATGAGAGCGAGCTGGGCGATGCCTTCAAATTCGTGAAGGAGAACGAGGTCTGCAAGGTGCTGAGCTATAAGGGCAAGGTGTTCGGCGTCGAGGCTCCGAACTTTGTGGTCCTGGAGGTCACCAAGACGGACCCGGGCTTCAAGGGCAACACGGCCACCAACACGCTCAAGCCCGCCACGCTGGAGACCGGCGCGGAGATCCGTGTGCCCCTGTTCATCAACGAGGGCGATATGATCCGCATCGACACCCGCACCGGCGAGTATATGGAGCGCGCATAACTTTTGCAAAAACAGGCAAGGCTGCAAGGTACGGCCTTGCCTGTTTGATACTAAAAAACGGCCTCCGGGCCGGAACGCGGCGGATGCCGCCTGAAGACGCTTTTCATTGCATTGCGATGAAAGAATAAAAGCATAGGAGGGTATGACCCATGGAACTGAAAGAAAAAGTCGCCTACATCAAAGGGATGATGGAGGGCATGGAATTTGACACTGCCACCAAGGAGGGCAAGCTGCTTGCCGCTGTTGTGGATGTGCTGGAGGAGATGGCCAAGGAGGTCACCAACATCGACGAGGATGTGGATACGCTGTACGATGAGGTCGACGCCATGAGCGAGGACCTGGAGGACGTGGAAAACTTCCTGTTCGACGAGGACGGCGGGGACGAAGACGAGGACGACTACGACGAGGAGTACGAGGCGGGCCTGTATGAGATCACCTGCCCGCAGTGCGGCGAGGTTGTGTGCGTGGATGAGGATATGCTGGCCAACGACGATCTGGCCTGCCCCAACTGCGGCACAAAGTTTGAGGTCGACTTCAGCGAGGATGACGACGCCTGCGAAGGCTGTGAAGGCTGCTGCGGCGGCAAGGACGAAGAATAACGCATCCCCGGTACAAAACGCCGGAAAAGCCCCTCTGCGCGCCGCGCAGAGGGGCTTTTCTGTTTTGTGGGCATGCAGGGGGAGGCGCAAAAGGGAGAAGGCGCGCCCGTGCTTTTTACGCCCGTTTTTTACAGGGCCGCGTGTGTGCGGCAGTACACGGCATAAAGGCCGTCCAGAATGAGTGTGGGCACATATTGCACGCTGTGCCGGCAGTGCGGCACAACAATGCCCGCCGCACCGCCGGTAGCCACCAGCGTTTTTGCGGGGCCGAGCTCGGCTTCGAAGCGCTCGACCATGCCGTCCAGCATGCTTGCCGCACCGAATACCACGCCGCTCTGCATGCTTTCCACGGTGTTTTTGCCGATGGCCCGCACGGGCGCGTTGGTGGCGATGCCCTTCAGCAGGCTCGTGCCGTTCACCAGCGCGTCCAGGCTGATGAAAACACCCGGCATGATGCTCACGCCCTGCACCGTGCCCTGCTCGTCCACGGCCGTGATCTTTGTGGCCGTGCCCATGTCGATGACGATAGCCGGCAGCGGATACAGCGCTTTTGCGGCGATGGCTCCGGCCAGCAGGTCGGCCCCCAGCTCCGAGGGTGTGTCGATGTTCACCCCTACGCCTGTGGGCAGCTCCTGCGTGAGCTTCAGCGGTTCCACGCCCGCAAACATGCGCAGCGCCCGCGCCACTGTGTCGGTGATCTGCGGCACCACGCTGGAAATGATGGCGCCTTCGATGTTTTCCCCCGCCACCTTGTAAAGGTTCAGGATGCCGGACAGCTCCAGCGCGTACTGGTCCGCCTCCAGGCTTTTGTCCGTGGAGATGCGGGTGCAGAATCCCAGCGCCCCGTTTTCGTATCCGCCCAAAACGATGTTGGTGTTGCCGATGTCTATTGTCAGTACCATACGTGCAGCCCTTTCTTCCGGTTTGTTGTTATAAATATATGATGCCCCGTCCGCGCGGGTTTTGTCAATAGAAAAATTCACGGCATGTCCGCCGCAAACGTCTGTGCTAAACATACGCCCCCCCTCATAGAATTTCAGTAGAAACCAGTTCAGCCGGCCCGGAACGCGTGCCGCGCGGAAGGGGTTGGGGCGGCACACCGCCCCGAAAATCGTAAGGAGGGAAACGTGCAATGTTTGTATGTACTTTACGCAAGGGCGGGCTGCGGAAACTGGCTGTGGTGGCCGTCTGCGGCGTGGTGCTGGCAGGCGCGGCCATTACCGTGGGCGTGGTGCGCAACAAGGGCGACGCAGTGGATGCGGCCGCGCAGGGCGGCGCGCTTTCGCAGCAGATCACCGGCGCGCAGGACGTGGCGACGTTCCTGCAGGGGTATGGCGTCGAAGTGGACCCCACTACCGCGGAGGTGAGCACCGTCACCGTGCCGCGCAAGTGGGACGATAACTTCAAGGCGTTCAATGAAGTGATCAAGGAAAGCGGGCTGGACCTCTCCCGCGTCAAAAATAAAAAGGTAGACAAATGGGTGGTGCTCATTCCTGCGCAGAGCACCGAAACACAGAAATCCTACGGCGTGGTGCTCGTGTACAAAAACGAGGCCAGGGGCGCGTATATCCTGCAAAAGCCCTCCGGCGAGGTGCTTCCGCTGAAAGCGGCGGCGCCCACGGGGGCAAGCCTTGCGCTGACAGACGAAGAAGTGGCGGCAAACGCGGGCTTTGGCGCCGCCTTTCCGGCGGATGATTCCGCAGCCGCCGCGGGCGCGGGCGTGAGCGGTGCAAACGCGGCTGCAGACGTCCAGGCAGGTGCGGATACGGCCGGGCCGACGGAGGACGCGGCCGCCGAAGCGCAGGCCCAGGCGGACGCCGACGCGCAGATCGAGCCAGGGGCGTTTCCCACGGAATAAGCGCAAAACGCAGTTGATTCTGTACAAAGCGGCATGCCCTTTTTCGGCATGCCGCTTTGTTTGACGGGCTTCTTTTCAGCGGCTGCTTCTGATATAATTGATTTGGACAGCCGCTTGTGCGGCCGTGCATGCTTCATGCACCGACGCTCTGCCGCGCATGAGCGTGAGAACCTCAAGGCGTACAAAATCCTGGCGGCCAAAGTTTTGTTGAAGCCGCCTGCGGCGGCGTCATGGTATGCTATGTCCGGTCAGCGGGTGCGAGCTAAGAAATATGGTGCAATGAAACCAGAGCAGAAGAAGCGGGGGAACTGTGATGTTGAAAAAACGGGGACGCAGGCGGCTGTGGGCCGTTTTGGGCACAATGCTGCTGGCGGCGGCGCTGGGCGTGTGCGCGCTTGCCGCGTCGGATGTGCCGAAGGCGGTGCTGAACGCGCGTGAGAGCGTGGTGCGCATTATGACGGAAAGGGCGATGGGCAGCGGCTTTGCGGTGTCCAGAAATTCCGTCTATGTGGTGACGAACCACCATGTGATCGAAGGCGCGGAAACGATTGAGGTCATAGTGGACGACACAAGGTGGACGACGGCCCGGGTCTACGTAGATCTGCCCGGAAAGGACATCTGTATCTTAAAAACAGACAAGCCCCTGCGCGGCATGCCCGGGCTGCCGCTCCGCTCGGACGCGGTTGAAACAGGGCTGGCGGTATACGCGCTGGGATATCCGGGCGCGGCGGATGATTTCAGCCGGGAATTTGCCACCGGCGTGGACAGCATCACGGTGACGGACGGCATCGTGAGCGCGGTGCGGCAAAGCAGGGCGGAGGGCTATCAAAGCACGTGGGCGATCCAGACGAACGCGCCCATCAGCCCCGGCAACTCCGGCGGGCCGCTTGTGGATGCGGGCGGCAGGCTTGTCGGGATCAATACGTTTATAATGTTGGAGGGCCAGAATGTGAACGGCAGCATTCATGTGCGGGAGCTGCTCACCGTTCTGCAGCAAAACGATATCCCGTACCGCAAGGCGGCGCCCGGTTTTGCGGGCGTGCTGCTGGTTGTACTGGCTGTGGCGGCGGCGCTGGGCGTGTGTGCGGCGCTGCTTTTGCGGCTGCGCCGCCGGGGAGCGGCGTCCGGGAAGCCCATGCGGGAAAAGGCTGTCCCGCTGCCTGTGTTTTTGGCCGGCGGCGGACGGATGGACAGGCTCCGGGCAACGCGGGCGGTGCGGGAGCTGGCGCAACGGCTGGCTTCGATACCGGAGGACTCGCGGGCGCTGCATCCGGAAAATATCCTTGTGCGGAGCGGTACGCTGGAGCTGAAGCGTGCGCACGGCGCGGGCAAAAGGCCCGGCGCCTCCGTGTGCGCCGGGTATTCCGCACCGGAATGTTACAACGGAAGCGCGGGTATGGCCGCTGCGGTCTATTTTCTGGGGGCCGTGCTGTATGCGCTTACAGAGGGCCGCGCCCCGCAGGACGTGATCGCGCGTGCGGGCGGCGCGGAGCTTGTGTTTGAGGAGCAAACGCCGCTTGTCCCGCTGCTGAACCGGGCCATGGCTCTGAACGAGGCTTACCGCATTGCCGCCCCGGCGCAGCTTGCACAGGAGCTGGCGCAGGTGGAAGCACAGCTTGCCGCCGCACAGCCGGCGCAGACAGTGCCTGCACAGGAGCTGCCGCAGGCGCAGCGCGCGGCCCTGCAGGAAGCTGCGCCGCTTGGGCCGTTTGCCCCGCAGGGGAGCGGCGGTACGCCGGGTGCAGGATATGCGCCCTCTGCCGTTTGCACACCGCAGGCCCCGCGCCGGAAAAAGCGCGGCTGGAAAATTGCGCTGGCCGTGGGGCTGCCGCTGGTGCTGCTGGGCGGCGGCTTTTTGGGGTATTCGCTGTATGCGTGGAACGAAATTGAAACCGCGCAGGCTTACGAACAGTATACACAGGCTTACGAATGGTACGAGCGCGCGCCGTGGCTGTGGGAACTGGACGAGCAGCGGGGGCAATATACGGCGGCCTGGGTGCTGGTGGAGCGCGGGGAGCTGAGCGAGGCGGCGCAGGCGTTCCGGGAGCTTGGGGATTACGCGGACAGCGGGGAGCTGGCGGAAAAGTGCAACACATATATCCGTGCGCAGACGGTGGGCTCGCCTTTTACGAAATACAAATTGTACAACAATCTGGGCGGCTTTTTAGACAGCAGCCGGCAGGCGCAGGCGCAGATACCGGAAATTTACGACATGGCATTGGAGCACTACGGGGAAAATCGTTTCAGTGCGGCAATGGAGTGGCTGGAGATCATACCGGATTATGAAAACTACGAAGACGCTTTTGTTTATGTGGAAGCGTGTAAGGCGCACACTGTTTTAAATTAAATTAGTTGATTGTCTTGAAAAATGCTTGATTTACGGGCATATTCGCAGGGTTGCAGATTGATTTTACTACTCATTTACTACTTTTAACGAATTGAGCCTTGATATGCAAAAAACACCTGCGGGCTGCCGGATAGACCGCTGCACCACCTTACGCGGCACGTCGAAAAGAAAAAATAAAATAAGCACCACCTATAAGGCGGCGTTTCTCACTCCTACACAGGAGAACAGGAACGCTGCTTTTTTTATGCCCTCATGTTACGCAGTAAGGGCAAACAAAGCCTTGATTTATGCGGCTCTTAGCGCGCGGAAATGAGAAGGACAAGGGTTGATACCGTTTCCCTCAAAACCGCGTTTCTACTGCGTAACAAATCCAGCGAAAAGGAGTGACGAAGCTATGGCAGTTTTCCGCGTGGAAAAGAACAAAGGTTATACGGTTATGAGCAACCACCATTTACGCAACAAGGAACTTTCCCTAAAGGCAAAGGGCTTGTTGTCGCAAATGCTCTCACTTCCCGAAGATTGGGACTACACTCTTGCAGGACTGTCCCTTATCAACCGGGAAAAAATTGACGCTATCCGGGAAGCAGTACGGGAACTGGAAAATGCCGGATATATACAGCGTTCAAGGGAACGTGATGAGAAAGGACGCTTACGCGGTACAACGTATGTTATCTATGAGCAGCCGCCTAAGTTGGATTTACCTACATTGGAAAAACCAACATTGGATAATCCAACATTGGAAAAACCTACGTTGGAAAATCCAACGCAATTAAATAAAGAACTATTAAAAACTAACTTACCAAAAAAAGAAAAATTAAATACAGATATATCAAGTACCCATTCCATTCCTTTCCGTTCCCTAAATCCCTCTCCCTTAGAGGACGCGGCACAGCCGCCGGAACGGAAGCGAAAGGAAACGGAACCGAGCGCATTTGATATTTATGAGGAAATCATCAAGGACAATATCGAGTATGACATACTCATGCAGGATAACCGCCTTGATAAAGACCTCATCAATGAGATTGTGACCCTCATACTTGAAACGGTCTGCACTAAACGAAAAACTATCCGTATCGCCGGGGACGATTATCCGGCAGGGCTTGTCAAGGCAAGGTTTATGAAACTTGACAGCAGCCACATTGAATTTGTCCTTGCCTGCATGAGCGAGAACACCACCAAAATCCGCAACATCAAACAATACCTGCGGGCGGTGCTTTTCAATGCCCCGTCCACTATGAACAGCTACTATACGTCCCTTGTAGCGCACGACATGGCAAGCGGCGCACTGGCACCGAAGAAGCCGCAGTTTGGCGACCCGGACTATTATTCTTGCAACGAGGGCGAAAGCCTGTAAACCAACCCAAAGGAGGATTTGATTATGACGCAGAAAACAGGAGCTTTGATTTTTGATGAAACCGCTGACCGCTACGACATTCGCTTTGACGTAAACGACTATTACGGGGGCTTGCATTGCGGCGACTGCATGGAGGTTTTTGTACGCGGCAAATGGAAGCCAACCCGCATGGAGTACGGGGACAACTGGTATCTTGTGGGTATTCGGGCGGCAGACCTTTCCGGGCTGCGGGTACGGATTTAACAGGGCGGCGTGAAAGCGGACGCTCTTTTTTCATGCCCGCCCCGCTTCCCGACGGCGGGCATACCACCATAGAAAGCGAAAGGAGGACACCCATTGCAGGAGGAAACCAACGAAAAGACCATAGCCCTTTACATCAAGACCGGGAAACTGACCGCGCAGCAGCTCCAAAAGGCTATGAAAGCCCTGCTTGCACAGATGAAAAAGCAGCATGACAAACAGAAAATCCCGCATGGAAAGCAGACACTAAAGCAGCTTATGAAGCAGAACGCGGGCGTTTCCAACATTGAAATCACAAAGGACAATATCAAAGCCTTTGAGAGTACGGCGAAAAAATACGGGATTGATTTTGCCCTAAAGAAAGACAGCACCGAAACCCCGCCCCGCTATCTTGTGTTTTTCAAGGGACGGGACGCAGACGCACTGACCGCAGCTTTCAAGGAGTTTTCCGCAAAGAAGCTGACACAGGAACAAAAGCCCTCTATCCGCAAGCTGATTGTTTCCCTCAAAGAAAAGGTGGCGGCTCTGAACGCACAGCGGGACAAAGTAAAAAACAAAGACAGGGGGATTGTAAGATGAACGCTATCAACTGGAAAAAGCTGTTACTTCCCAACATTCCCTATCCAAAAGGCACAGGATAAGGAACAGACCACCGAACAGGCGCAGCCCGCACAGGAAGCAGCCAAACAACCCGAAGCAGAAGCAGCCGCGCCGGAGCTTCCCGAAGAAACAGCCCCGGTACAGAAAAAAGAAGCACAGCCGGAACAGGCTGCACCCGCCCCTTATTATCCTATCAATGAAGCTGCCGCCAAACGTGCAAAGGATATGAACAGCTTTTCCGATTATAAGCAAGGCAGCGCGACGGCTGAATACAGGCATTATGTTGATGAAGCCGTACAGCTTGCAGAACGGCAGAAACAGCGGGTAGACCCGATGTACCATGAGAAAATCGACAGCCTGCTTGACACTTACGCCCGGAAACTGGCGGCGAACATGAACAAGGGCTATGAGATTGACGCGCGTGTTCCCTCTATCCTGATTGCAGGCGGCTCTAACTTCCCCACAAGGAAGAAAGAAAAGCAGAACGCAGCCCGCGACAGCAATTACCGGGAATGGCAGGACATACAAGGACTTCTTGATAAAATCCGCAGCACCGGCATGGGCGGTATCAGCGCAGACGACCCGCAGGCAGTACAGAAGTTGGAAAAGAAACTGGAAAGCCTTGAAAAATCGCAGGAAACCATGAAAGCCGTAAACGCCTATTACCGCAAGCATAAGACCCTTGACGGCTGCCCGCATTTACCGCCGGAACAGCTTGAAAAACTGAAATCAGACATGGCGAGCAGTTGGCATTTGGGGGACAAGCCCTTTGCGACTTGGGCGTTATCCAACAACAGCGCAGAAATCCGGCGCGTGAAAGACCGTATCAAATCCCTTTCACAGCAAAAAGAAATCGGTTTTGCCGGGTGGGAATTTGACGGCGGCAAGGTGGAAGCAAACACCGAAGCGAACCGCCTGCAAATCTTCTTTGAGGATAAGCCGGACGAAGCCACGCGGGAAGCCTTAAAAAGCAATGGCTTCCGTTGGTCGCCAAAAGCAGGGGCATGGCAGCGGCAGCTTACCAGTAACGCTTATTATGCGGCTGATTATGTCAAGGCGATTGCACCTCTTACCGGGGAAAAGCCGACCGAGTTACAGCGGGCGCATATCTGGCAGCAAAAGGTAGCTGCACAGGAACAACCTGCACAGGGGCAGCCGGAACATGAAGCCCCACAGCACAAAGATACCTTTTCCATTTATCAGATAAAAGGCGGGGACGAAACAAGGGACTTGCGCTTTGAGCCTTACGACCGTCTGACTGCCGCCGGACATCGGGTAGATGCGAAAAACTATGCGCTTGTCTATTCCGCACCTCTTACGCCGGGTACTTCCCTTGAAGATATTTACACCCGCTTTAATATCGACCACCCGAAAAATTTTAAGGGACACAGCCTTTCCGTTTCCGACGTGGTGGTGCTTCATCAGAACGGACAGGACACCGCCCACTATATAGACAGCTTGGGGTATAAGGACGTGCCGGAGTTTTTGCAGCCGGAAAATTATCTGAAAACTGCCGAACAGACCACCGAGCAAAACTATAACATGATTGACGGGCAGATAAACAACACCCCGACCGCTGCGGAACTGGAGGAAAAGGCAAAAGCCGGGGAACAGATTTCCCTTGCAGAATACGCCGAAGCATTGAAAACCGATAAGGGACGCGGCAAGCCTGCCAAACAGGAAAAGCCCTCTATCCGGGCGCAGCTTAAAGCAGCGAAAGAACAGACACCGAAGAAACAGGCAAGACAGAAAACACAGGATTTGGAAAGGAGCTGACCTATGAAGTTACAAAAATTTGAAAATGTGGACGTTATCGCTTCCCTTGAAGCCATAATGAAACAGAACACCGCTTTTTATCAGAGCGATTTTGACATAGACAAACAGATTTTGCAGAAAGCGGCGGTAAGCCCTGTCCCGGAGGACAAACGGCTTTTGTGGTTTTCCCGCCCGTCCGGGACGTGCTGCTTCCGGGAACGGGACGTTTTTCTAAAGGACACAAGGCAGCATAATACATGGCGGTTTTACGGGGAACAGACCCGCGATACTATCCTTGCCTATGCGGTGGAACTGACAGGCACACAGCAGGAAAAAATCAAGGGCAATCTTTATGAACTGGATTATTTGCAGCATTTTCGGGAAGTAATCGAAAAATCAATCCCTGCCGACAACTACACGCTGATTTATGAGCATGGGGAGCTGACAAAGCCTGCCGGACAATATTTTGACGGGGACACTGACCCGCAACTTGGAAAGTTTATACGTTTTGAAGCACAGCCAAACGACCCGGAAGCCTTAAAAAGCCTTTTGAGGGAACAGCAGAAAAAACGAACACCGCATACGCAGAGGGATTTTCAGTTACATATCGCCGCCCTGCATGACAGACGGATTGAAGCAGAAGCCCGCCGGATTGTGGAAAATGTAAAAGGGCTTGGAGAACCGAACAGCCCCGAAAAGACCCATTGTGCGGTAGAACTTTCTCCCTACTTTGTTCCACTGGCAACGGATAAGGATATGGAACGGCTGCTTTCCATGCTCCCTTACAACAGCCTTTCCTTTTCTACGTTGGAGGGCAGGCATGGCGTTTATGCGCTGATAGATAAAAGCGAGAGGAATAAAGAGATGAAACAGTCCCGTCCCTCTGTCCGGGCGCAGTTACAAACAGAAAAATCCCCAAAAGTCCCGAAAAAGACAGCAAAAACAAAACATCACGAATTGGAGGTATGAGCATGATTAGACTGACCGTTGAAGAAATGAACCTGTTGAGTATTTACCATGAGGGAAGCAAAGCACAGCTTATGGAAAATATGACGGCTGCGCTGCCGTTCATGGACGAGGATATGCACCCCTTTGCAGAACGCACCTTACAGAAAATTTCCCCACTAACAGAAAACGAGTATGCGGAGCTTGCCATTTTCGCCGCTGATGAGGTATGACCGGGGGTAAGCGGCTCACGCCGCCACAGAGCCGGAAAGTCAACAGCCTTGTAAAAAAGGAGTGCTGCAACTGCGAGCGCGGACACTGTATCTTACTGGACGACGGGGAGGAATGTGTCTGCCCGCAGCTTATTTCCTGTTCGCTTTTATGCAAGTGGTTTCAGATTGCCGTACTTCCTCTTGATAAGCTGCTGTATGCAGAGCTTTTCAAAACCGAGGACAAAAAGCGTTGTACCGAGTGCGGCACATTTTTTGTATCAAAATCAAATAGCGTCAAATACTGCCCGGATTGCCGGAAACGCATTACCCGCAGACAGGCAGCGGAGCGCATGAGGAAACGACGTGCGGCGGTTACGCAATAAGGGCGAAAAAAGCCTTGATTTACAGGGCATAAACGGCGTGAAACTGGCATAGGCGATACAGAATACCTTTTCCCTTGAAATCAGGGTTCTACTGCGTAACAATTTAAAATCAGTACCTATAAAAGAACAGGGTGCGGGAGGTCATTACTGGCTTCCTACGCCCTGTTCTTTTTGTGTCTGACTGTCTTTATCCTGCATTTCCGGCTTCGGCTGTAATTCTTTTTCTATCCGGTTCCGGTAATGGGTTTTCCTGCGGTAAAAATATTTTGTTACTCCCTGTTCCGGCAGCCATATCCCCGCAGCTTCTATCCGTTCCATAACAGCGGCAACGATTTCCCGGTTGTTGCGTTTATGCGGCTCCTGTCCCTTTTCTATCCAAAGGCGGCGGTATTCTTCATAAAGCCATGTACTGATAGTTTCTTTTTGCCGTTGTTTCAAATGTCGAAACTGCTTATCTGTCCGCAGCAGCTTCCCGTCTACCTTTTTATGATTTTTTGTCCCGATTTCTTTTTTCCTCTCTTTCCATTTCTTCAAGGGGAAATTGGGGGAGGGCTTCTATCAGCTTCATTGTGATATACTGGCGCATATCTTCATCAATTTCCAGTTTGAATGTTCCGTCCGGTTGACGTTTCTTTACAGTTGCCTGCTTGTCGATTTCGTCCTTGTAGCACATAAGCACCTTTTCCACCGCCCATGTTTCTCCGGTAACGGCGGCGCGTATGGTTTCATAATCGGGTATCGTTTGGTCTGCCATGTTTTCACGCTCCTGTCTATATTGGAATACCTTTATCCTACCACGCTTTTATAGATATTTCTACTGTAAGCGTTCGGTTTCCCTGCCCCGTTCCGGTTCTTTTTCCAGTCTTAAAATACTGTCTATGTTCTGTTTGATAACGTCGTATTCCTTGACCTGTTTTTTCAACTTGCCATAATCAGTGTAAAGGGCTTCTTTCTGCGCTTGGAGCTTCCCGTATTCTTCCTGCATGGCGGCAAGATTGGGGAGCTTGGTAACACCCGCCGCTTTCAATGCCTTTGCCGCCGCTTCATGGAGTATCAGACTGCTTTCCTGCTTTGCCCGGTATGTGTCCTTATCCTTTGCCCTGCGGTATGCTTCATAGACGTTTTTTGTTTTTTGGTAGGTGGTAACGTGCTTCATCAGCACCGCCATATCAGCAAGACGCTTTTCCACGTTCTTTAATGCGTCTGTTGTCTTTTTATTTTCCGCATTTATTTCTTCAATCCGGCTAACTAAATCTGCGTACTGCTCAATCTTATGTTCTGTCAAGAAATTCATAGTCTTTGCAGCCAGTTTCAGATTATGGATTTTCGCCCACTGTTCATAGCCCCGGCTCTCTTGTGCCTTGATACTGTTTTCAATGTCGATAAGCAGCGATACGCCGCGCTGCTCTTTTGGAGCTTTCGCCGCCTTTGTGCACTTGCCCTCTATCCGTTCTCTTATGGCTTCTTCTGTATAATCTACACCGAGAGTTTTTAAGCGGGTAAAGCGTTCCTGTCCGGGAGCGCGGCAGGAGATATATTTTCCCGGTTTTATTTCATAGCCCGCTGCCTGTAACCGCTGCAATAATTCTTCAAAACTTGCCACTTGGGGGATAAGTGTATCAACGGCATTTTTTAGCTTGCCTTTCCAACTTGTACCGACCTTTTCCGCTTGATATTCTGCATAGCTTTTTCCCTTGCTGCCTTTGCCCGGAACGACAACAGACAGCCCGTTTTCCCGACACAGCTTATCGCTCATGTTCCGTATGCCGTAGTAGCTGCGCTTATTGGAATTGTACTTATGGTAGTCAACAAAATTGACCGCACAAAAAAGGATATGGTTATGGATATGCCCTTTGTCTATGTGGGTAGTCAAGACGTATTCATGCTGTCCCTTTGTTACCGCGTCGGCAAGCTGTTTTCCGATTTCGTGGGCTTTCTCATAATCCACTTCCCCCGGCTCAAAGGACTGTATCAAATGGTGGGCGAGATTGTTTCCCTTATCTATGGCTTGTGCAAGCGTAAATCCGAACTCAATGTCTGCCGTTTCATAGCTGCACCCAAAGGAGGACACAAGCATTTTTCCGTCTGTTTTATCCGGGTTTTGGATATAGTCAAGGGCTTTGCTTAACGTGCTTTTAATAGGCTTAATCTTTGTAACCGCCATATCTCCGCAAGCACCCCCTTTATTTCCTCTATGTCCTCTTGGTAGACGCTGCCTGTCGTATTGACACGCTTTGCAATCTGATTGACGTTGACCCCGATTTTCTGTATCTCTGCTGTCATGGCTTTTATGTCGCTATGGTCTGTCTGAATGATATACCCGTCAATGGCAATCTTGCGAAGATATGCCGCCATGTTCCGGGTAGGGACAAGCTTCATTTTCTGTTCAATCAATGCCCTTTCTTCCTCTGTTACATAGAATTTGATTTGTATGTTTCTTTTGCGTCCGTTCATGCTATCACTCCTTTCCGATTTGAGGGTTTGGGACACTTCCCAACAAGCAATTTTCAACCGACACACCGCAGGACGGGAGGGCGAAAATACGGAAAAGGGTACTCTTTTCCTATGCTTGCTAAGAAAGTTTTTTCCTCACTTATCACTACAACGGAACTCCCAGTATGCCAAAAAAGAGCAAAAGAAAAACGCCGCAATCCTGCGACGCTTCAATCTCTTTATGCAAACAAAAACGAGGGAACTTTATTCCCCCGTCCTGTCGTTGTTGGCTTCCTCTATGCCTTTTGCAGTAGCAGACATGATTTTTAAGTCTGTTTCGCTCATTGCATCAAGCATGGTATCGAGCTGACGGCGGCGTGTAGATTTCTCCTGTTCCCGTTCCGGGAAAAAGAACTGGTCTACTGATACATCAAGCAGGGTTACAAGCTCATATAAAATCTGTAAACTTGGGTGCTGCCCGCTGTTCTCAATGGACGCGATATATCGGGGCGCAATATTCAGTGTGTCGGCTAACTGATTGCGTGATATTCCCTTTGCCTTTCTTGCTGCTTTAATGGCTTGCCCGAAAGCCTTAAAATCGAATTTCTCTTTGCTCTGCTTCATAATTATTTCACCCAGTTACATTTTACTGTTCCTCTTTTCTTTAAGATATGATTACACAGAACATAGTATTGACTGAAATAGAGCATATATGTGATTTTGTTAATCGGGACAGTGATTGACTTTTTAGTATCAAAGTGATAATATTATCACACAACTTGATTAGGAGGATATATTATGATAGATAAGATAATGGATTGTATTGCGAACCCGGTAAAATGCAAATTACTAATTGAAATATATTCACATGGACAGGCAACTGCTAAATATTTATCGGATAAATTTGACGATATTCCACAAGCAACTTTGTATCGCAATCTTAAAAAAATGTTAAGTGATGGTCTATTAAAAGTTATTGAAGAAACGCAAGTGCGTGGTACAGTAGAAAAAACTTATGCACTTGCGTTTGACCTTAACAGTGATTTTGAAACAATATTAGCAGAAAATTCCGGTACACTTTATATGCAATTATTTATGCAGTATTTTTGGGGATTTGCAAAACAGTTTCAGGAGTATTGCCAGTCCCCAAACATTAACATTAAGGAGGATATGTCGGGATTTTCACTTTCTCATATCTATTTATCTGATGAAGAATTGGATACGCTTATGAACAATATTTCAAGTATCATTAGTACAGTAAAAAATAATAAACCGAACGATAAAAGAAAGATGAGGACAATAGGGATAATTCTTTCGCCACCAGACAATGTGCAATAAATATCTACCGCCCATAAAATAGGGCGGTTCTTATTGACTTAATATTATCATTATGATAATATTATCTATATGAGAAATAAGGAGGGATATTATGAAAAAACAAAAGAAAACAATGATTATCATTACATTCGCTACACTTATTATTGTACTTGTAGCACTTTGCTTTTTACCGGACACAATTCCCTTACATTTTGGGGCAACAGGAGCGAGTAACTTTGGAAGCAAATACTTTTTATTGTTGTTCATTCCTATTCCTGCTGGTCTTTATTGGGCGTTTTGTCATAGGTCGAAATAACAAGGAGGAAGATTATGCAAGCAATACTTGAAATCAAAAATTTTACGAAAACATATTCCCAAAATAAAAAAGCAGTAGATAACCTTTCATTATCGGTTATGCCCGGAGAAATTCATGGTTTTATTGGACACAATGGAGCCGGAAAAACAACTACTATTCGAGCAATCGTTGGTGTAATGGATTTCAACGATGGCGAAATCCTAATTGCAGGACACTCAATAAAAAAGGAACCTGTCAAATGCAAATCATTGACAGCATATATCCCCGATAACCCCGACATATATGATTATATAACAGGTATTCAATATCTAAATTATATGGCTGATATGTTTTCTGTTGAAAAAAAGCAACGTGAAGTACTCATACAAAAATACGCAGAAGTATTTGGCATTACAGATAGCTTAGGTAATCTAATTAGTTCTTATTCGCATGGTATGAAACAAAAATTGGCGTTAATTGGTGCTTTCCTGCATAGCCCTAAACTTCTTGTATTAGATGAACCATTTGTAGGTCTTGACCCGGAAGCTGCCTTTCATCTAAAAGAATTTATGCGTGAATTGTGTAATCAAGGAAGTGCTATATTCTTTTCTACTCATGTCTTAGATGTTGCCGAAAAACTATGTGACAAAGTTTCTATCATCAAGCAGGGAAAAATGGTTGTGAGTGGTAGCATGGAAAATGTGCGTGGTTCAGATAGTCTTGAAAATGTCTTTATGGAGGTAGTCGAAAATGAAAAATAAATATCTGCTCCTTCTTAAAATGCAGTTTTTTAATTTTCTTGGTATTAACCGGCTACGGTATTCCAGTAATAAAAGGGAAATTCGACGTAGCTTTGTTATCGGTTTTAGTTGGCTATTGGTTATTGTCTTACTAATTACTTACAGTGCGATTATCAGTATTGGGTTCGTAAAAGCAGGAGCTATTGATATTTTACCGATTGTTTCCACATTGATATGCTCTATTATTACATTGGTATTAACGTTCCTTAAAAGTACTGGTGTGCTTTTTGGTTTAAGAGATTATGATATGATTATGTCGCTCCCGGTAAAAAAGAGTGATATAGTTTTGAGTCGCTTGACAATGATATATTTTACTAACCTTTTAATCAGTGTCATTGTAGTACTTCCTACTATTGTTATTTTTGGGGTAAGTGCAGAAGTAGGAATATACGGGAGCATTATGCTTTTGTTTTTCATGCCTTTTCTTCCTATCATTCCTATGATTATTTCTTTAGCACTTGGTGTTTTGATTACTGCACTTTCTTGCCGGTCAAAGCATAAAAATATCTATTCATTGGCATTGAGTACACTTACAGTTCTACTGGTTGTTATTGCTTCTACACAAGTGCAAAATATGGGAACTGATGAACTACTGAATATAGGATTTGTAATTTCTAATGTAGCAGATAAACTCTATCCTCCGGCAACGCTTATTTCTAAAGCTGTTGAAAGCCAAAACTGGTTACTATTTAGTATGTTTGCAGGAATATCTATTTTAGTTAGTGTAATTTTCACAGTTGTGGTTTCCTGTTTTTATCAAAGTCTAAACACTATCACGTCGAATTATGCTACTACTAGATACGAAGATAAGCCGTTGAAAGTTTCTTCTCCATTTAAGGCAATGTATAAGCGTGAATTTCACAGATATTTTTCCTGTACGATTTATGCACTTAATTCTACAATCGGAATAATACTATTGTTTGTTGCTTCGGTACTGCTTTTATTTATTAGTCCCGAAATATTGGAAAAACAAATCGGTATCATTGGTCTTAGCCAAATATTACGGGAAGTACTGCCGTTTGTTATTGCGGTTTTCATTACAATGACCTCTACTGCTTCCGCTTCTTTATCATTAGAGGGGAAAAGCCGTTGGATAATGTGTTCTATTCCTGTCCGAGCCATTGATATATTTAATGCTAAGATAGCTGTCAATTTAACAGTGATTTTTCCATTTATGCTGATAAGTACTGTTTTGTTAGGTATCACAATGCAAGTTTCGTTGATACAAGCGGTTTTCTTATGTATTGTACCAACAGTTTATGCTCTTTTTATATCGGTTTTTGGAATGTATATGAATGTAAAGTTTCCAAAATACGATTGGACAAGTGAGTATTATGCAATAAAAGGAGGCTCTATTTCTGTTCTTTCATCAATGGGAGTAGGTATGTTGAGCAGCCTAATCCCGTTATTTATTTGCATTATTTTTTCTGATTATACTATTTGTATAATGAGTATTGTTTCTGTCTTTCTGTTAATGGTTTCTTTCGTATTATATAAAAAGCTACATCAATATCGACTTTATGAAGTATGAAAAATCAGATTTATTGGATAAAAAATTCAAGGCACTTGCTAATCCTACAAGACGGGAAATACTAATACTCTTATCTAAAAAACCATTAAACGCCGGAGAGATTGCAACCAAATTTACAATATCATTTGCTTCTATATCACATCATTTACAGAAATTAGAAGCAAGTAAACTTATTATTTCAAAGCATATTGGAATAAATATACAGTATAGCCTATGTATATCTGAGTTTGAAGAAGTTTATTTATGGATTGCAAATCTAATATAATTGGAGCCTGCTAAATATGGCGAAGAAAAAAAGCCGTTGTATAGCAGATATATTTTCGTGCGTTCATTCTGTTACGGCGGTTTTGAAATAAAATCAAAGCCGCTGTTTTCTTTTTTCAAAAGTAAGAATACAGAGGGTGTGTTAAAGTCGCCCTTTTATAAGGATATGGCGGTATCAAGGAGGTATCGCCATGTCCTTTTTCTTGTGCCCGTCTAATGGGTTACTATTAAAAAAAGCCATTATCCACCGACGGGTTATTCCGGCTATGTAGATGAACTGTCAAATCAATTAAATACTGCTGTTATTTCCTATGCGTCTGTCTGCATTTTGCCGGCAGGCGCATTTCGCATTTTACAGAAGATTTTTCAAAAACTTTGCCCTCTTTTGGGCAAAGCAAAAAGTCGCCTGTATTATCCCGCGAAAAGGGGAGGTACTACCGCCTTTCGGCAGAAAGGAGGTGAACACCATGACACCTAATCGCAGGGAATTTGAAAAGCAATGTGCGTTTCAAAAGTTCTGTAAATCAGTGCTGCACAATGAAGCGTGCAACGCCCATGAAGAAATTCGTCGGCGCAGAGTTCGGGAGGTTGCTTTTTCTGACCTTGCCTTGCATGAGGAGCGGCAGCTTTATACCGTCGATAAGTATTTTCAAGACGAAGAAGCAGAGCCGTCTTATCAAATGGCAGGAAAAGAAATAACCCCCAAACTGCTGCTTGAAGCTATCCGGGCTTTACCCGAAGAACGGCGCAAAATTGTACTGCTGTATTACTTTGAGGGATTAACTGATATAGAAATCGGAAAGCAGCTCAATATCTCAAGAAGTACGGTACAGTATCGCCGGACAAGCTCCTTTGAGCAGTTAAAAAAATATTTGGAGGAAAACGCTGATGAATGGATTGAATGGTAAACCAACCGAGTACCCGGAGAACACCCTTGTACCTTATCCTGTCATACTGGCAGCGTCAAAGGGCGACCCGGACGCAATGAAGATTGTATTGCAGCATTTCAGCGGCTACATAGCCCGTCTTTCCATGCGGAAGCTCTACGACGAGCGCGGCAATGTCTATTATGGCGTTGACGAGGATATTCGGGAACGGCTGCAAGCAAGACTGATGAGGGCTATCTGTTTATTTCAACCGTAATCGTAAAGGCTCTTGGTACTAATACACCAGGGGCTTTTATTTTGCTATATAAAATATGATTTTGTATAGCACAGCATTATCATAAATAAAGCATAGCCCACACTTGTTATTATTCGTATGTCCGACTATAATTATTATGATAAGATTTTCAGAAAGGACGGGTGTTGTTATGGAATATATGTCTTGCCCCGAAGCAGCAAAGAAGTGGGGAATTTCAGAAAGGCGGGTACAGATACTTTGCAGGGAGAAACGCATACAGGGTGTTTCAAAACTTGGGTATATGTGGTTGATACCAAAAGACGCGGAAAAACCGATTGACGGTAGAACCAAACAAGGAAAGGAGCTATACCATGAATAAAGTTTTGATTATAGATGATGATAAGGAACTTTGTGCGCTGATTAAACGCAGCGTACTATCAGAAGATATAGAAGCTGATTTTTGTAATACGGGAAAAGAGGGATTACAAAAATTAAAAGTGAGAGAATATCAACTTGTGATACTGGACGTTATGATGCCCGGTATGGACGGATTTGAAACATTGGAAGAAATTAGAAAAGAAAGCAGCCTGCCGATTTTGATGTTTACATCAAAAAATGACAGTGCTTCTAAGGTACGCGGTTTAAGGGTAGGAGCTGATGATTACTTAACAAAACCTTTTGACATGGACGAACTGATAGCCCGTATCGTTTCCCTTATACGCCGTTATACCCGTTTCAATCAACAGGACGGAATATCACAGCAGCTTGAATTTGACGGGTTGAAAATTGACATTGAAAATCGTTCTGTTACTACGGAAAATGGAACTTTTGAACTGCCTCCAAAAGAATTTGACTTGCTCTTATACTGCGCGAAAAATCAAGGGAAAATTCTGACAAAGCAACAGATTTATGAAGAAGTGTGGAGAGAGGAATATTTCTATGATGACAGCAACATTATGGCGATTATCAGCCGACTTCGCAAGAAATTAGAGGTAAATCCCGGAAGTCCAAAATATATTCAAACGATTAAAGGTATCGGTTATCGTTTTAACAAGGAGGTTTGATTTTCTATGGAAGCAGTCATTTTTCTATCCATAATAATTGCACTTTTCTCTATTCTTGTTTCCTGCTTTGCTATTCGACGTGTTAAAAAACAGATAGCCGAGATAACAGACGCATTGATTGATGTAAAAAACGGAAATGGAAACAGGCGTATTTTATCTGCAACAAATGAACTGGTAGCCCCTCTTGCCTATGAAATAAATGAGATTGTTGTGTCTTATGAGAGCAGGCTTTCTACTGTTCGGCAGACAGAAGAAACAAACCGACAGCTTATGACAAGTCTTTCCCATGATGTTCGGACACCGCTTACAACGCTTATTGGGTATCTTGACGCTGCACATAAAGGAATTGTTACAGGAAAAGACAGGGACGACTATATCGAAACAGCCCGCCGCAAAGCTCACGATTTGAAAGAATATATTGATGTTCTTTTTGACTGGTTCAAATTAAATTCTAATGAGTTTGCTATGGATATAAATATTGTTGAAGCTGCGGAACTGACACGAAATATCTTGATTGACTGGATACCCATATTTGAAGATAAGCAGATAGATTACAATATTGATATTCCCGAACAGCCTTTCCGGGTAAAACTTGATACGGACAGCTATATGCGGATATTGAACAATCTTATTCAGAATGTAATTTCTCACAGTCATGCGGATAAAATAGAAATAATCCTATCAAAGCAGGAAAAAAATATGCAAATCCGATTAGCAGATAATGGAATAGGAATTGAAAAAGAAGATTTGAAGCATATTTTTGAACGGCTCTATAAATGCGATAAGGGACGGTCTGAAAAAGGCAGCGGTCTTGGGCTTTCTATCGCACACCAACTTGTAGAAAAAATGAACGGCACAATAACAGCAAATAGCATACAGGGAACAGGAACGGAATTTACTTTGCTTTTTCCCTTAGCAAATTAAGGTTCTCCCGTCCTTTTGACGGGAGCCTTAATTATTTTTGGGGCAATATTTCAAATTGCAAGGTTAATGCAAGGTTGCGGCAAGGTTAATGCAAGGTTGGTGTGATAGAATACTTTACAGAACAGGAGGTTTGAATATGGACAAAAATTATATCATTGAAACAAAAAATCTTACAAAACAGTACGGCTCACAAAAGAGTGTTGCTGACTTAAATATTCATGTGCAGAAAGGAAGAATTTACGGACTGCTTGGAAGAAACGGAGCCGGAAAAACGACCACTATGAAAATGCTACTTGGATTGACAAAGCCAACTTCCGGCGAAGTTAAAATATGGGGAAAGTCTTTGCAGGGGAATGAAAAGAAATTGTTGCCCCGTATCGGTAGTCTGATTGAGTCGCCCGGTTTTTACCCTAATTTGACTGCTACGGAAAACTTACAAATTTTTGCTACCTTACGAGGCATACCCAACCGTCATTCAATTAAAAACACATTGGATTTGGTAGGATTGCCTTATAAAGACAAAAAACTGTTTTCCCAGTATTCTCTTGGTATGAAACAACGGCTTGCGATTGCACTTGCAGTTATGCACGACCCTGAACTTCTGATTTTAGATGAACCTATCAATGGGCTTGACCCGATTGGAATTGCAGAAGTACGTTCTTTTATTCGCGAGCTTTGCGATACAAAGGGAAAAACAATTTTAATTTCCAGTCATATCCTTTCGGAGATTTCTCTGCTAGCAGATGATATTGGAATTATCGACCATGGCGCACTATTGGAAGAAGAAAGTCTTGCGGAACTGGAACAAAAAAGCAGCAAACATATCCGATTTACTCTTTCTGATACCGCACAGGCAGCAAGAATTTTAGAGCGTACTTTCCATGAGAGTCATTTCTCTATACAGGACGACCACAATTTACGCTTGCATAATCTTGATTTGTCCGTAGGAAAAATTGTGACTGCTTTTGTAGAAAATGGATTGGAGGTATCAGAAGCCCATACTTGTGAAGAAAGTCTTGAAGATTACTTCAAGCGTGTGACAGGAGGCGAAGGAATTGCTTAAACTGATTAAGTGCGAATTTTGGAAATTAAAGCGAAAAAGACTGTTGTATGCACTGATGTCATTGTCGTTATTTTTTCCGTTGATTTTGGCATATATGGCAAAGGCGGGAACTGGTGCAGATACAACGGAACACTATCTTCAAACCCGATTTGATTATGTCTATACAATGATGTTGGGATATGGTTTAGTTTTTTTGCTTCCATGTCTAATTGGTATCATTGCCGCTATTTTGTTTTTTATAGAAAGAGATTGTGATACTTCCAAAAACCTTAGAACAATTCCAGTTACAAATACACAACTCATTATGGCAAAAATTTCTATGCTCTTTATTTTCAGCGTTGCATTTTGTCTGATAAGCACATTGTCTGTTGCGTTGTTTTGTAAATTGTTTCATGTAGGAATGGTTTACGGTATGACTTATAAGATATTTATGAGCCTTATTTTTGGAGTTCTTATCGTAGCAGCTTCTTTACCGATTGTATTTTTAATTATTTACTTTAACAAAAGTTTTTTACTTTCTATCCTGCTTGCATTTTTTTATTCCATTTTTAACTGGGGCATACTGGGAACGATTGGGACATCTATAAGTGCTGCCAAAATTGCTTTCTTAAATTCTTTTCCGGTTATATGTGTTATGAACTGGACAAGCGGCTTAATGATGGATAATTTGCAAAAAGATAATCTTTTGCCGGAAGCCTATGCGATTGTACCAACCACTTGCCATACAATTTTTATTATGGCAATTACAGTTATACTTTCTTTGTGGCTGATAATTCGCTTTTATAAAAAATGGACGAGGTAAAAGATATGAGAAATATAATAAAAACTGAATTTTTAAAATTAAAACGATATTCTGTAATAAAAGCCGGAATTATTATGACAACACTTTCTCCGTTGCTGTCACTGTTTTATTCCACAGCCAACGGTGGACAGACATGGACGTTTGACTATTTTATGCAACAGGTTATGATTAGTAACTGTACCTTATTTTTCCCGATTATTATTGCACTGATTGCAGGTTATATCATAACAAGGGAATATACAGACGATACTATGAAGAATATATTAACAATTCCTATTCCATATAAACAGTTACTTTCTGGAAAATTACTTATTCTATTGCTGTTGACAATCAGCTTTAGTCTTATAGGTTGTGTGATAGCATTAGTAATCAATATTATTGTCGGATTTCCGGGAGTTCATTTTGGCAATCTACTCAATATGTTTATTCGTGTTACTGGGGCGAATATAGGAATTTATATTTCAGTCTTGCCGATTATTCTGATATTCTGTTGTTCGGCAAATAATTTTTTGGGTGGAGTTGCACTAGCTTTTGTGTATGGATATTTTGGAACTTTTGAAGGAACACTGTTAAATTATTATCCGATTAAAGCAAGCATGATTTTAGTAGACCCTACTTGTGGTGCGGAATATGGTTATACTTATCACATTTTCCCCGCTTTCATTACAATAGTTTTGACTTTCTTGATTTCTATGATTATTCTTGCAAATAAAAAGAAAGAACCCAGTACATTGACTGTTGGTAAGAAGAAAAAAGCAGTTAGAAAAAAGGGTTGGTAAATAATTTGATTGATAGTACCTGCCGAACGACGGCAAAAGAAAAAAAGCTGTCGCAGAGCAGATACACTTTCACGCGCCTTTGAAGCGGTGGCTTTGATTTTTAGAGCCGCCGCTTTTTTTGTCTACTGCTAAATCATGACAACCTATAACATAAATTAGCGGCATTTAGGAGGGCTGCCGCTATGGGGATTTCTTTGTTGCTATACAGCATACACAGGTTACATTCATTAAAAAAAGTATAGCTCCCCCACCGGACAAGTCCGACTATACAGATGAACTATCAAATCAATTAAATACTGCTGTTATTTCCTATGCGTCTGTCTGCATTTTGCCGGCAGGCGCATTTCGCATTTTACAGAAGATTTTTCAAAAACTTTGCCCTCTTTTGGGCAAAGCAAAAAGTCGCCTGTATTATCCCGCGAAAAGGGGAGGTACTACCGCCTTTCGGCAGAAAGGAGGTGAACACCATGACACCTAATCGCAGGGAATTTGAAAAGCAATGTGCGTTTCAAAAGTTCTGTAAATCAGTGCTGCACAATGAAGCGTGCAACGCCCATGAAGAAATTCGTCGGCGCAGAGTTCGGGAGGTTGCTTTTTCTGACCTTGCCTTGCATGAGGAGCGGCAGCTTTATACCGTCGATAAGTATTTTCAAGACGAAGAAGCAGAGCCGTCTTATCAAATGGCAGGAAAAGAAATAACCCCCAAACTGCTGCTTGAAGCTATCCGGGCTTTACCCGAAGAACGGCGCAAAATTGTACTGCTGTATTACTTTGAGGGATTAACTGATATAGAAATCGGAAAGCAGCTCAATATCTCAAGAAGTACGGTACAGTATCGCCGGACAAGCTCCTTTGAGCAGTTAAAAAAATATTTGGAGGAAAACGCTGATGAATGGATTGAATGGTAAACCGACCGAGTACCCGGAAAATGCCCTTGTTCCCCATCCCGTTATTTTGGCGGCGAGCAAAGGCGACCCGGACGCAATGAAGATTGTATTGCAGCATTTCAGCGGCTACATAGCAAGTCTTTCCATGCGGAAGCTCTATGATGAACGAGGAAATGTTTATTTTGGAGTAGACGAAGAAATACGCGAAAGGCTGCAAGCAAAACTGATGATGGCAATCCTCACATTTAGGGCTGAATAAACCAACGCGGTATTGGAATGCTTCCCCCTTTTCCGTTCCATATCGCAGAACAGCCCTCTGCTCTTTGATAAAGAAAGCGGCGCAATAGAACGGCGACGCAGTATAAGGCAAATCGGATACGTTCCTTTTGTGCCGAGCCATGCGGTGGATACGCCATGACCTTTCTCTTAATAGAAAAGCGAGCGAGAAATACCACACCGTAAAGCAGAGATAGCAGCCTGCGGGCGATAACGTACAGAATACATAATGATACTTCCTTATAGCCATAGTCCGAGCGTTAGAAGCGTCGCAGGCAATGGGTAGGGCTTCGGCAGACCGCCGGAGGGGTGCAAGTCCCATGAGGTTACGCTAATAGCCGTCCGATTAAAGCCTATGTTACAGATTGATTTTTGACCCATTAAGAAAGGGGGACGACAAATTGAACAATAACGACGTGCCGATTTGGGAAAAGTACACGCTTACCATAGAAGAAGCAGCAAAATATTTCCGTATCGGAGAAAGCAAGCTGCGGAAACTGGCAGAAGAAAATCCCGTCCCGGACTGGGTAATGATGAACGGAAACCGTATTCAGATTAAGCGTAAGCAGTTTGAAAAAATGATTGATACGGTGGACGCAATCTGATAGTGAAATCGAGCCTTGAATGTGGTACAATGTAGTCAAGCATATCAAGGCTCTTTCCATTATGGAAAGGAGCATAACGATGTCGGAAAAAAGACGGGATAATAAAAATCGTATTCTCCGCACTGGAGAGAGCCAAAGAAAAGACGGAAGATATGCCTACAAATATATAGATACCTTTGGAAAACCGCAGTTTGTGTATTCTTGGAAGTTAGTACCTACGGACAAAACCCCGGCAGGAAAGCGCGACGATATAGCGTTGAGGGAAAAAGAGAAAGAAATCCAAAAAGACCTTGACGACGGTATCGACCATATCGGAAAGAAAATGACGGTCTGCCAACTCTACGCAAAGCAGATACGCCACCGGGCAAATGTGCGGCATGGTACAAAGCAGGGGCGAAAACAGCTCATGCGGATTTTGCAGGAGGATAAACTTGGAGCCTGCCGGATTGAAAATGTGAAGCTCTCCGACGCAAAGGAATGGGCGTTACGCATGAAAGAAAAAGGTTACGGCTTCAAGACTATTAACAACCACAAGCGTTCCTTAAAGGCTGCCTTTTACACAGCCATACAGGACGATTGTATTCGTAAAAATCCATTTGACTTCCAGTTGAACACCGTCCTTGAAGATGATACGGAACCAAAGGAACCTCTATCCCCTACGCAGGAAGCGGCTTTTCTGTCCTTTGTGCAGCATGATAAAGTCTATCAGAAATACTACGACGAGATTATCATACTGTTAGGGACAGGGCTTCGCATTTCGGAACTCTGCGGACTGACGGAAGCTGACATTGACTTAGACAAACAGCTTATCAATGTAGACCACCAACTTTTGAAGATTGCAGACGTGGGCTACTATGTGGAAACGCCTAAGACGAAAAGCGGCAACCGGGTTATTCCTATGAGTGAAAAAGTGTTAGAAGCATTTCAGCGGGTGCTGAACAAGCGGAAATATGCACAGCCTGTTATTTTAGAGGGCTACACAAAGTTTCTGTTCCTTAACCGGAACGGTTTGCCAAAAGTGGCAGTCAACTATGAAAGTATGTTCCGGGGGCTTGTAAGGAAATACAACAAAACGCAAAAGGTAGCATTGCCAAAGGTAATGACACCGCACACCTTACGCCACACATTCTGCACCACGTTAGCAAATGCGGGAATGAACCCCAAAGCATTGCAGTACATCATGGGACATTCCAACATCAATATGACGCTGAACTATTACGCACACACAACTTCCGAAACGTCAATAACAGAAATGAAGCGGCTGATTGCATAGTAGTAAATGGAGAATTTACTACTCCACATACTACTTTTGAACACAAAAACATACGGGGATATAAGAAGATTTGAGAGTATCTTCCATAACGAAAAATGCCGGAAAAGCCTGTAACAATAGGCTATACCGGCATATAAGAACTTTTGAAAAGATAATCAAAAATTACTTTGTGATTTATCTGAAAACTATTATAAAATGACACGGGAAGTCCAAAATGCATTGGAGATGCTCGAATGGAGCGACCAGTATATTGATGTGGAACCTATATGTATGGACAGATATCTTATAGACTACTTTTTGGATGGAACATGGGTCGCGGTGGATGGCGATGTTTTTGAATATGCAATGGAAAACAACGAGTTTGATTTCTGGTATCGTTATGTTCCGAGCGGTAAATACAATTTTGAGAGCGATGGCATGTACTATGCTTCCAGTGGCACACGGTTTGCCGCATGGGACTATATTTCTTACAACGAAATAGTGATCACATTTGAAAGCGACGGCCGCAGCTATCACTATTACCGCCAATGAGCGGAGCGGCGGCCTCCGCTCCCCCAGGGCCGAAACGGGAAACACTACCCGTTTCGGCCTTTTTTGTGCTATACTGGACCGTATAATAATTGATAAGGAAAAGCCGGGCCCGGGCCCGGCGCGGGGGGAGGGGACGCGGCATGCGTCTGGATAAGTATGTGGCGGGCGCGGCCCAGCAGAGCCGCTCGGACGTACGGCGGGCCATTCAGAAAGGGCTGGTGTGCGTGAACGGCGCGGTGTGCCGCAGCGCGGACGCTCAGGTGCCGGCCGGCGCGGCTGTCACGCTGAACGGGCAGCCGCTCGTCCTGCAGCAGTATGTGTACATCATGCTGGACAAACCCAAGGGTGTGGTGAGTGCGTCCGCGGACAAAAACGACGTGACTGTGGTGGACCTTGTGGGCAGGGCCTACCCCCGCCGCAGCCTGTTCCCCGCCGGGCGGCTGGACAAGACCAGCACGGGCTTTGTGCTGGTGACGGATGACGGCGCATTCGCCCATGATATCCTCGCGCCCAGGCGGCATGTGCCAAAAACCTACGAGGTGCTGCTGGACACGCCCCTCACGCCGGAGATGGCGGCTGGTTTTGCGGCGGGCGTCCGGCTGGCGGACGGGCAGCGGCTGCAGCCCGCGGAGCTTTCGCCGGGGCCGGACGGCCCGTGCAGCGCGCGTGTGGTGCTGCGCCAGGGCGTGTATCATCAGATCAAGCGCATGTTCGGCGTATACGGCGCGGGCGTGAACGAGCTGCGGCGCACGGCCATCGGCGGCCTGGCGCTGGACGCCGCGCTGGGGCCGGGCGGCTTCCGCGAGCTTTCGCCCGCAGAGGTGGCGCGTATCCTCGGCGGCTAGAAAACAGGAAAAAATTTCGGGCCAAATGCTGGAAACCGCATTTTCGGCGCGCTGTTCACAGGTTTTTAAAACATTTTTCACATGAAAAATGTACGATAAATGCAGTGTTTGCGCCCTGTTTCCCAAATTACACAATAAAATGACGTTTATTTTGTTGAAATATGTTGCAAAAGTCAGAACTATTGTGTAAAATAGAGACTAAAGCGACACCTTATTGTTAAAATTCACAACTGAGCGCATGCAGAGCGCCGCAGCACAGAAGGGAAAAGGGTATTATGGCGAACAGAGTTTTTCAGGGCGTTGTCTATCAGATGAAAGATGCGATCGACCGCATGGTGGGCGTTGTCGATGAAACGGGCACCATCATCTCCTGTTCTGACTTGAACCGCATCGGCGAGGTGCGGGACGGCATCGCGTCCGACCGGCTGACAGCCGGCGACGCGTTCGTGCGGGACGGCTACACCTATCATCTGTTCAGTTCGAACAAGCGCAACGATTATGCCGTTCTGGTGGAGGGAACCGACGAGCCCGCCCTGCGCTATGCGGCGCTGCTGGCCATCAGCCTGCAGAACATCAAGCAGTACCACGACGAAAAGTTCGACAAGGCGAACTTTATCAAGAATGTGGTGCTGGACAATATCCTGCCCGGCGATATCTATGCCAAGGCGCGCGAGCTGCATTTCGCAACGGACGTGTCCCGCGTGGTGCTGCTCATCCGCGTTACCTCGGGCGCGGACATTTCCGCCTACGACGTCGTAAGCGGCCTGTTCCCCGATAAGCAGAAGGACTTCGTGTTCAACATCAGCGAGAACGACACCGTCCTCGTCAAGGAGATCAAGCGCGGCATCGACCAGCACGACATCGAAAAGCTGGCCGCCAGCATTGTGGACACCCTCAACGGCGAGCATTACATCAAGGCCGTTGTGGGCATCGGCACGCCCATTGCCAATGTGAAGGACCTGGCCCAGAGCTTCAAGGAGGCACAAATCGCCATGGAGGTGGGCAAGGTGTTCGACACCGAGCAGGCGATCGTCAGCTACGACCATCTGGGCATCGCCCGCCTGATCTATCAGCTGCCCACCACGCTGTGCGAGATGTTCCTGAAAGAAGTGTTTAAACAGGGCAGCATCGAGAGCCTGGACGCCGAGACGCTGTTCACCATCCAGCGCTTCTTTGAAAACAACCTCAACGTTTCGGAGACGAGCCGCGGCCTGTTCGTGCACCGCAACACACTGGTGTACCGTCTGGAAAAAATCAAAAAGCTGACGGGCCTGGACCTGCGGGAATTCGACGACGCCATTGTGTTCAAGGTGGCGCTGATGGTCAAGAAATACCTGAGCGCCAACCCCGCGAAGTATTAAGAAAAAAGAGCCGTTGCGGCAAAGCCTGCTTTCGCCGCAGCGGCGCCTTTTTGGAATATGCCGTGCCCGCGGTGCAATATCGCGGGCGGCAGGCGCGTATTCCCTGCGCAGGGCGGTGCTTTGCGCGCACGCACTCAACCGTGACCCCCATAGGAGAATGATATGGCAACTACCGATATGATCCGTTTTGAAAACGTGAAGAAGATATACACCGGGCTGGACGCCAAAAGCAAGGATATCGTGGCGCTCCACAACGTGAATCTCTCCATCAAAAAAGGCGAATTCGTGTTCGTTCTGGGCCATTCCGGCGCGGGCAAAAGCACGTTCCTCAAGCTGATCCTGCGCGAGGAGGCAGCCACCGAGGGCAAGGTTTTCGTCAACGGGCGCGACCTTTCCAGCATCCGTCAGCGGGAAATTCCCTACCTGCGCCGCGGGCTGGGCGTGGTGTTCCAGGATTTCCGCCTTATTCCCACGATGACGGCCTACGAGAACGTGGCCTTTGCCATGCGTGTGACGAATATCCCCGAGCGGCAGATCAAGCGGCGCGTGCCCTATGTGCTGAACCTGGTGGGGCTCGCGGGCAAGGCGCACAGCCTGCCGCAGGAGCTTTCCGGCGGCGAGCAGCAGCGCATTGCGCTGGCGCGGGCTTTGGTGCATTCCCCGCCCATCATCATTGCGGACGAGCCCACCGGCAATATCGACCCGGAGCTGTCTGTGGAGATCATGGAGCTGCTGCAGGCCATCAACAGCGTGGGCACCACGGTCGTGGTCGTCACCCATGAACGCGAGCTGGCCGCGCGGTTCCGCAAGCGCACCATCATGATCGACCACGGCGAGGTGGTCGACGACGGCCTCGGCCGGTACGGGAGGGAGGCCGCGCAGGTATGAAATGGTCCAGCTTTAAGTATCTTGTCAAGCAGGGATGGCACAGCATGGTGGCCAACCGGCTGATGACGCTGGCATCCATCGGCGTGCTGGTGGCATGCCTGATGATCACGGGCGTGGCGGCGCTGCTGTCCGTCAACGTGACAAGTTATGTGGATTATCTTGAAACGCTCAACGAGATCGTCTTTTTCATCGATGACGCCGCCCCCGCCGAGACCGTGGAGGCGCTGAAAACGCAGATCCCCGCCGACGGGAACGTGGCTGCCTGCGAATACGTCCCCAAGGCCGCGGCCGTGGAGGAAATGCGGGAGTATCTGGGCGACTACGGCGATATCATGAACGATTATGCCGGAGAAGGAAACACCGAAAATCCGCTGCCCGCTTCGTTCCGCGTGTCGGTGACAGACGTTGCGGACCTTGCGCCCACCGTGGAGCGCATCAAGGCCATGGGCGCGTATACGGCCACGGCCGAGGACGGCACCGCCAGCGATGCGAACGTGTTTTACAAAGTGAATTCGCCCTCCGAGCTTTCCAGTACATTGGTGAACCTGAAGCGCATCGTCAACTACATCGGCTGGGGCCTTGTGGCCGTGCTGGGCGTGGTGAGCGTGGTGGTCATCAGCAACACCATCCGCCTGACGGTATTTGCCCGCCGCAAGGAGATCAATATCATGAAATTCGTGGGCGCGACGAATGCGTTCATCCGGCTGCCGTTCTTTGTGGAGGGCATGACGGTGGGCGCTATCTCGGGCGTGCTGGCCACGGTCGTTGTGGGCGGTGCGTATTACGGGCTGGAGCAGGCGCTGCTGCAGCCGGAGGCGCTTTGGCTGAACGAGTTCACCAAATGCATGTGGCCGTTCATGGATATCATCTGGCCGCTGCTGGGCGGGTTTGTGCTGTTCGGCGTCGCCATCGGCGGCGTGGGCTGCGCGTCCAGCATCCGCAAGCACCTGAAGGTGTGATCTTTTTTGAACACAGGAGTTTTCTATGGAAAAGCATAAAAAACTGGTCCGCGTCGTATGTCTGGTGCTTGCCGCACTGATGGTGATGACCATCGGCGTGCCGCTGATCTTTGCCTATGCCGAAACGCCGGCGGAGAAGCTGGAGCGTCTGCGCAAGGAGCTGGAGGACATCAAATCCAACATCAGCGCCGTGGAGAACAGCAAGGAAAAATCCGAGCAGACCAAGCAGTATTATCAGGCACAGGCCAACAACCTGAAGGCGCAGCTTGCCGCCATCAAGGAGGACATCGCGGCCCAGCAGCAGAGCATTGAGCTGAAAAATGCCGAGGTGGCGGAAAAAGCGGCCAATGTGGCGTATAATAAGAGCATGTTCGAATCCCGCCTCAAGGGCATGTACGAGATGAGCCGGCAGTCGAACCTTGCAATTCTTCTGGGCATCGACGACGTTTCCCAGATGCTGCTGTTTGCCGAAAACCTGCAGCAGATATCGGAGCATGATACCCAGCTCGTACAGCAGCTGCGGGACGAGCAGGCGGCCCTGGAGGCCCAGCGCGCCGAGCTGGAGCAGCAGCTTGCGGACCTTGCCGCCCGCGAGCAGGAGCTGACAGACACCGCCGTGGCGTATTCCAATGCCATCCAGCAGGCGGATGCAGCCATCAGCGCGGCTGAGGCGGACCTTGCCGCAAATGAAGAGGCTCTGGCGGAAACCCAGAGGCAGTACGAGCAGGCGCAGGAAGAATGGCGGCAGTGGACGGCGGCAAACAACGTGGATTTCGAGTACAATCAGGGCGGCTTTGCCTGGCCTATCCCGGGGTATACGAACCTTTCCTCCGATTTCGGCGTGGGACGCTGGATCTACGGCAAGTGGGACGTGCACCGCGGCATGGATGTGCCGGCCCCGGCGGGTACAAAAATCTATGCGGCTGCGGACGGCGTGGTGAGCACCAACAACCACTGGACCTACGGAATTTCCGTAAAGATATCCCACGGCTCCGGCCTTGCTACCATTTACGGCCATATGTCGGGGCGCGTTGTAAACGACGGCGATTACGTGACGCAGGGCCAGCTCATCGGTTATGTGGGGAGCACGGGCAACAGTACGGGCAACCACCTGCATTTTGAGACGACTCTTAACGGCGCGGCGGTGAGCTCGCGGCCGTATCTGGGGCCGCCGTGGGGCTGAACAGCGGTTTCGGCGCCCGCGCAAGGAAAGTGAGACGAAGCTATGAATAAAAAGATCACCGTAAATCTGGCGGTGGCCATCGCCATCATTGCCATGACGGTCACCTTCGTTGTGACGATGATTCTGAGCATGCAGCTGTTCAACCGGACCGTCAGCGGCGTGCGCGAAAAAGAGATCATGTACAACAAGCTCTCGGAGATGGACAAGAGCGCCCGGGAGAATTATTACGGCGAGATCGTGGACGACACCCTGTACGATTATATCGCGGCGGGCTACGTTACCGGCATGGGCGACAAGGACGCGCGCTATTATACCGCAAAGCAGTATCTGGAATATCTCAACCAGCAGAACGGCGTGGTCATGGGCGTGGGCGCGGATGTGATCAAGGACGCCAACGGCTATGCGCGCATTGTTAAGGTGTACCCCAACAGCCCGGCGGAGGAATCCGGCCTGCAGAAGAATTTCTACATCACCAAGGTCGGGGAGCTGGACGTTAAAACGCTTTCCCTCTCGCAGGTGAACAGCCAGCTGCTGGGCGAATCCGGCACGTCGGTGCTGCTCACGGTGGTGAACGCCACGGGCGAGGACGAGCACACGGTGGAGATCCAGCGCCGCGAGTTCGACGTGCCCTCCGTGGAGGGCCAGGTGCCGGAGGGTACCACGACCGCATATTTCTGGATCAACGCTTTCAATTCCAAGACAGTGGACGAGCTGAAAGCATATTTTGAACGCTGGCAGGAGGAGAGCGTCGTCGTGGACGGCGTGGTGTTCGACGTGCGCAACAACACGGGCGGAAACCTGACGAACGCCATGCATGTGATCGATTACCTGTGCCCGGTAGGCCCTATCGCAAGCCAGCAGAACAAGGACGGAACCGTCACCACGCTGGAGACCTCCGACGCCAGCGAGGTGGAGCTGCCCATGGTGGTGCTGGTGAACGGCAACACCTCCTACGCGGCGGAGCTGTTTGCCACATCCATTCGGGAATTTGAAAAAGGACGCGTCGTCGGTACGCGCACAGCGGGCAAGGGTACCATCCAGTGCCGTCCGGTGGCTCTTTCAGACGGCTCGGCATTTTCGTATACGGTGGGCCTGCTGCTGAGCAAGAACGGAGCCACCTTCAACGGGACAGGCATTTCACCGGATGTGGAGGCGTCTCTCTCCGCCGAGGAGGAGGCGAATTTCTACAACTTCACCGTGGATACCGATCCGCAGATCCTGCGCGCGTTTGAAGTGGTGGATACGCTTACGGGCCGCAACGACATCCAGGCCAGCCTGGAGCCGTCACAGAGCAGCTCGGCTTCGGAGGCGGGCGGCGCGGGTTCCTCTTTGCAGAGCGAACCGGCCGGAACGGACGCTTCGTCGGCCGCCGAGCCTGCGGCATAAGCGCGGGCCGGAACTGTTTGTAAATGGAGTCTCGCCCCTGTATCCGGGGCGGCGGAACAACGCACACCGCGCTGCGGGGCGCACAGCCCGGCGGGCGCGGTGCGTTTTTGTTCCGCCAAGAAAAAAGAGGAGGAAGCGCGTGAATCTGACGGATATTTCCACCATCAAAACGCTGTGCGCGGCGCACGGCTTTTCGCTCTCCAAGGAATTCGGGCAGAATTTTATCGTCAACCCGGGCATCTGCCCCAAGATCGCCGAGGCGGCGGGGATTGACGAGCGCTTCGGCGTGCTGGAGGTCGGCCCCGGCGTGGGGGTGCTGACCAAGGAGCTGGCGCGGCGCGCAAAAAAAGTAGTGGCGGTGGAGGTGGACAAGCGTCTGCCGCCGCTGCTGGCGGAAACTCTGGCAGAATATGAAAACGTGACGGTCGTGGAGGGCGACGTGCTGAAGGTGGACCTTGCGGCGCTCATCCGGGACGAGTTCCCGGGCCTGCGTGTGGCCGTATGTGCAAACCTGCCCTATTATATTACCAGCCCTATCGTCATGAAGCTGCTGGAGGAGCGGCTGCCCATCGAGCATATCACGGTAATGGTGCAGAAAGAGGCGGCGGACCGCCTTTCCGCCGCGCCCGGCACCCGCGCGGCGGGCGCTGTCACATATGCGGTGCATTATTACGCCGCGCCCCGCACGCTGTTTACCGTACAGCCGGGCAGCTTTTATCCCCCGCCCAAGGTAACGAGCGCGGTCATTCAGCTGCGTCTGCACGAAGCGCCGCCGGTCACGCCCCGCAGCGCGGAAGCGATGTTCCGTGTCATCCGCGCCGCGTTCAGCCAGCGGCGCAAGACGGCGGCCAACGCGGCCAGCGCGGGGCTGCATCTGCCCAAGGAGGCGGTGGCCGAGGCGCTGGCTGCGGCAGGCGTGCCGCCCACGGCCCGGCCCGAGCAGATGACGCTGCAGAATTACGCCGACGTTTCCGACGCGCTGTTTGCGTTTCGGTGACCGGTTTGTCCTGTTGAAAACTGCTGTTCTTCTTTGTACACTGGTACTATGATATGAAATATCAGGCTCCGAATACCTGTGCAGACGAAGGAAATAACGGCCCAGAGCCTGTGCGGGCCGCTTTTGAAACGGAAAGGGAGTATCCATTTATGAAAGAAGTATTGAATGTAGGTGTTATCGGCCTGGGCAACCGCGGCTCCAGCCTGCTGGAAAACTGTATCCTGCCCCAGCCGGGCGTTCGTGTGCTGGCCGTGTGCGACAATTATGAGGACCGCCGGGAGAAGGGCGTGCAGCTTGTGACGGCAGCGGGCCAGCCCGCGCCCCGCGCTGCGGCGGATTACCGCGAGGTACTGGCCATGCCGGAAATCGACGCTGTGGTCATTATGGCGTCGTGGGAATCCCATCTGAACCTTGCCTGCGACGCCATGCGCGCAGGCAAGTATACGGCCGTGGAGGTGGCGGGCGCATATTCTGTGGAGGACTGCTGGAAGCTGGTGCGCACCCACGAGGAAACGGGCGTACCCTGCATGATGCTGGAAAACTGCTGTTTCGGCCGCGACGAGCTGATGGTGCTGAATATGGTGCGCCGGGGCCTGTTCGGCGAGGTGGTGCACTGCCAGGGAGGTTACCGCCACGACCTGCGGGAGGAGGTTTCCACCGGGCGCGAGATGCGGCACTACCGCTTCCGCAACTACCTGTACCGGAACTGCGAAAACTACCCCACCCACGAGCTGGGCCCCATTGCAAACTTGCTGGACATCAACCGCGGCAACCGCATGCTGACGCTTGTTTCAGTGGCGTCCAAGGCCGCGGGGCTGCACGAATATCTGCTGCGGGAAAAAGGCCCGGACTACGACGCTGCAAACATGAATTTTGCCCAGGGCGACGTGGTCACGACCATCATCAAATGCGCCCGGGGCGAAACGATCTGCCTGACGCTGGACACCACCTTGCCGCGGGCCTATTCCCGCGGGTTCCATGTGCAGGGGACAAAGGGCATGTACATGGAGGACAACAAGAGCGTCTTTTTAGACGGCAAAGACAACGAGTATGATTTTAAGTGGAACGAGCGCTGGAACAGCGCCGAGGAGTACCGCGAGCAGTACGACCATCCGGTGTGGAAAAAATATCTGGCCGAAGGCGTGCGCGGCGGCCATGACGGCATGGACTGGCTGGTGTTCCGCTCGTTCTTCGACGCAGCAAAGGCGGGCGCGCCTGCGCCCATCGACGTATATGATGCGGCGGCATGGATGAGTATTTCCTGCCTGAGTGAGCAGAGCGTGGCCATGGGCGGCGCTCCCGTGCCCATTCCGGACTTTACCAACGGCAAGTGGATGGAGCGCGCTCCCTGGCAGCCGTAAAGCGGGAGCTTCCGGTATTTTATGCTCCGCTCCCTTTCTGAAAAATGAAAAAACAGCGGGCCGCGCCCGTGGGAAAAAGCCTTCCGGTTTTCCGGAAGGCTTCTTTTTTGCGCCTTTGCGGGCGCTAACGCAACCTTAACATCCGGCGGCGAACGTTAAGCGCACACTTACAGCTTATGCCCTATAATGAGGCATACCGCGATAAGGGAAGGAAGGGAATGGATTATGATGGATGTTCTGATGGTCGGAACATTGCTGGCCTGCTTCGGGCTTGTATGGCTTTTGGCAAAATGGTGCCAGAAGCAGGTGGACGCCGCGGAGTGAGCGCGGGGAAAAAGGACGCAAGGAGGATACATAAATGCTGGTACTGGGTGGGATCGTGCTGCTGCTGGGCTGCTATCTGATCTATGCATTGGTACATCCGGAAAAATTTTGATTCGCTGTGAGCGAAACTGAGATAAACAGGAGGAGCTTGTCATGCTACAGCTTGCACTGACAGTGAGCATTTATTTGCTCATTGTCATTCCCGCGGGTGTGTATCTGTATCACATCGCGGCGGGGAAACACACTTTTGCAGACCCCGTCTTTGACCGTGTGGACGGAGCGATCTATAAAATCAGCGGAGTGGACCCCGGGAAGGGGATGAACTGGAAACAGTATGCCCTGGCTCTGCTGGGGACGAACGCCGTGATGGTGTTCATCGGGTATCTGATCCTGCGCGTGCAGAGCGCAGGGCTTTTCAACCCGAACAATATTGAGAATATGGAGCCCACGCTGGCGTTCAATACCATTATCAGCTTCATGACGAACACGAATCTCCAGCACTATTCCGGTGAGTCCGGGCTTTCCTACCTGTCTCAGATGCTGGTCATCATTTTTATGATGTTCGTGTCCGCCGCAAGCGGATATGCTGCCTGCGTTGCGTTCATCCGCGGCCTTGCAGGCAGGACAAAAAACGACGTGGGCAATTTTTTTGCGGACCTGGTGCGCATCACCACCCGTATCCTGCTGCCGTTTTCCATTGTGGGCGGCCTGCTGCTGGTATGGCAGGGCGTGCCGCAGAATTTTGAAGGCAATGTTGTGGTGGAGACGCTGGAGGGTACATTTCAGGTCATTGCCATGGGCCCCATCGCCGCGCTGGAGATCATCAAGCATCTGGGCACGAACGGCGGCGGCTTCCTGGGCGCAAACTCGTCCACGCCGCTGGAAAACCCCACGATGCTCTCAAACCTGATCGAGCTGTATTCCATGATGCTCCTGCCCGGCGCATGCGTCATCACCTTCGGTAAAATGGTGCACGCCCGCAGGCGGGAAGCGGCGGACGGCATGCAAAGGACAGGCGGCCTGCGTGCGCGCGGCGGCCTTTCCGCGGCCATCTACGGCCGCGAGGGACGCAGCATTTTTGCCGCCATGGGCATCCTGTTCGTCATCGGCCTGAGCGTATGCTTCTGGGCCGAGAGCCAGGGCAACCCGGCGTTGGCGGATATCGGCCTGGACCAGGCCATGGGCAGTATGGAGGGCAAGGAGGTCCGCTTCGGTATTGCGCAGTCGGCGATGTTCACCACCGTCACGACCTCTTTTACGACCGGTACGGTGAACAATATGCACGACACCCTGACGCCGCTGGGCGGCATGATCCCTCTGCTGCACATGATGCTGAACGTAGTATTCGGCGGCAAGGGCGTCGGTCTGATGAATATGATCCTGTACGCCATTCTGGCAGTGTTCATCTGCGGCCTGATGATCGGGCGCACGCCGGAATACCTGGGCAAAAAGATCGAAGGCCGGGAAATGAAGCTCACCGCGCTGTGCATCATCATCCACCCGCTGCTCATCCTTGCGTTTTCCGCGCTGGCAGTGGGCACCGCAGCCGGGCGGGAGGGCATCACCAATCCGGGCTTTCACGGCCTGAGCCAGGTGCTGTATGAATATGCCTCCTCCGCCGCCAACAACGGTTCCGGTTTTGAGGGCCTGGCGGATAATACCTGTTTCTGGAATATCACCGCCGGTCTGGCCATGTTCTTCGGCCGGTACCTTTCCATCGTCATCCAGTTGGCCATTGCCGGGTCGCTGATGAAAAAGAACTTTGTCAATGAATCGGCCGGCACGCTGCGGACGGACACGGTTTCGTTTTCCGTTATCCTGGTTTTCGTCGTATACATTTTTGCCGCGCTGACATTTTTTCCAGCGCTGGCATTGGGCCCCGTTGCAGAGCATCTGGCTCTGTGGGGCTAAGAGCGGTTTGAAAAATCAAAAAAGCTGCCTTTCCCAACAGGAACTGACGTTTACTGCGTCCAAAATCCTCGGAATACAGCAGGTATTCCTGCGCTTTTGGCCTTGTAACTGCTCGATCCTTGCGGGAAATACAGCGTTCCTGCTATTTTCAAACAACCCCTAAGGAGGATTTTCAGAGCTATGAGTAAGAACCGCAAGCAAAAGATGATCACACCGGAGATCATGCGGCAGGCCGTGGTCGGGGCGTTTACAAAGCTGGACCCGCGCTATATGATGAAAAATCCGGTGATGTTCGTTGTGGAGATCGGGTTTGTGATCTCGCTGGCGCTCTCCTTCGCGCCCGGCCTGCTGGGAGACACGACGCCGAACGCGCGCGTTTACAACAGTATTGTGTCGGCCATTCTGTTCGTTACGGTGCTGTTTGCAAACTTTGCCGAATCAGTGGCGGAGGGGCGCGGAAAAGCGCAGGCCGCCAGCCTGAAGAAAACAAAAAAAGACACACAGGCGCGCCTGCTTGATGCAGACGGAGGCGAAAGGATGGTGCCGTCCAGCGAACTGAAGAAGGGCGATGTGGTGATGGTGGCCGCGGGCGGGGTCATCCCGGGCGACGGCGAGGTCATCGAGGGCATCGCCTCGGTGGATGAATCCGCCATCACCGGCGAATCCGCACCGGTGGTGCGCGAGGCAGGCGGCGATTTCAGCTCTGTAACCGGCGGCACCACGGTGGTGTCCGACTGGCTGAAGGTGCGCATCACGTCCGACCCAGGCGACAGCTTTCTGGACCGCATGATCGCTCTGGTGGAGGGCGCTTCCCGCAAAAAAACGCCCAATGAGATCGCGCTGAACACACTGCTGGTGTCGCTCACCGTTATTTTTCTGATCGTCATCGTCACACTGTATCCCATCGCCCTGTATTCCGGCGTGCAGCTCCAGACTTCCACACTGATCGCCCTGATGGTCTGCCTGATCCCGACCACCATCGGCGGCCTGCTGTCCGCCATCGGAATCGCCGGGATGGACCGCGTGACGCGCTTTAACGTCATCGCCATGTCCGGCAAAGCCGTGGAGGCATGCGGCGACGTGGACACGATGATTTTGGATAAGACCGGAACGATCACCTACGGCAACCGCCTTGCGGCGGACTTTTTCCCCGTGGGCGGCGCGTGCCGGGAGGAGCTGGTGCGCTGTGCCGCGCTGACGAGCCTGCACGACGGCACGCCGGAGGGGAAATCCACACTGGCTCTGGCCCGCCTTCAGGGGGAGGACTGCGGGGAGCCGCAGGGCGCGCGCTTCATTGCGTTTACCGCTCAGACACGCATGAGCGGTGTGGACCTGCCCGGCGGCCGGAGCGTACGCAAGGGGGCGTCCGACGCCATTGAGAAATACGTTTCCGAAATGGGCGGCAAGGTGCCGGAGGACCTTGCCCGGCGCGTTGCCGAGGTGTCCGCTCTGGGCGGCACACCGCTGGCTGTCTGCGAGGACAGCCGGATTTTGGGCGTCATTTATTTAAAGGACACGGTAAAGGCAGGCATGGCCGAGCGTTTTAAGCGCCTGCGTGCCATCGGCATCAAAACCATTATGTGCACGGGCGACAACCCGCTTACCGCCGCCACGATCGCCAAGGAGGCAGGCGTGGACGGCTTCATTGCCGAGTGCAAGCCCGAAGACAAGATCGCATTGATCAAAAAAGAACAGGCCGAGGGCAAGATCGTTGCCATGACGGGCGACGGCACCAACGACGCGCCCGCTCTGGCGCAGGCAAACGTAGGCCTTGCGATGAACAGCGGTACCGCCGCCGCCAAAGAGGCCGCAAATATGGTGGACCTGGACAGCGACCCCACGAAAATTTTGGAGGTGGTGGAGATCGGCAAGCAGCTGCTTATTACCCGCGGCAGCCTTACGACTTTTTCCATCGCCAACGACATCGCAAAATACTTCGCAATCATCCCCGCTATGTTTATGATGGCGATCCCGCAGCTGGGTGTGCTCAACATCATGGACCTGGCAACGCCGCACAGCGCCATTCTTTCCGCGCTCATTTTCAATGCCATCATCATTCCATGCCTGATACCGTTGGCGCTCAGGGGCGTAAAGTACCGCCCGATGTCATCCGGCAGGATGCTTGCCCGGAATATGATGCTTTACGGCCTGGGCGGTGTGATCGCTCCCTTCGCAGGCATCAAGCTCATAGATATGCTCATCCATCCGCTTTTGGCGCTTTGGGGCTTTTAAGGAGGAATATGCATGGACGCGAATAAAAAAGCAATGCTCCGCAATATCCGTCAGGCTCTCGTGGTCACGCTGGTCCTGCTGCTTTTGTGCGGATTTGTATTTCCGGTGCTTCTGAGCGGCCTTTCCGGCCTGCTTTTCCCGCATCAGGCGGGCGGCAGCCTGGTGACCGCCGACGGCAAGGCTGTGGGTGCGAAGCTGGTGGGACAGGAGTTCACCAAGGCCTATTTCATGAAGGGGCGGCCCTCCGCCTATCACTACAACACCTATTACACAGACGAACAGGGCAGCCGGTTCTACAACGACGGCAGCGAATTTGCGGGGCTGGGCTCCGGTTCCAACAATTACGCGCCCAGCAACCCTGTGCTGACACAGCGTGTGGAAGCCAACATCGAGGCGTTTTTGGCGGAAAATCCCGGCGTGGCGCGGGAGGATATCCCGGCCGACCTGATGACGGCCTCGGGCTCGGGCCTTGACCCGCACATCTCGCCCGCCGCCGCACAGGTGCAGCTTCCCGCCATTGCAGAGGCTTCAGGGCTCAGCCCGGAACGGCTTGCGCAGATCGTTGCGGACAACACCGAGGAAAAACTGCTGGGCGTGTTCGGGGAGGAGACCGTGAACGTGCTGGGCGTGAACCTGGACATCGCGCTGGCGATGGGGCTGATTTCGGAAACGGAAAAATAAACGCGACAGAAGCAAAAAACCGCCGCCCCGAAACGGGGCGGCGGTTGCTGTATACGGCGCCCGCGGGGCGGCCGGTCACATCTCCTGGCAGAGCTGCCAGTACAGGCCCTTGCGCGCCAGCAGCTCCTCATGGGTTCCGCATTCCGCGATCTCGCCGTGGTCGATGTACATGATTTTGTTGCAGGCACGGATGGTGGAGAGCCGGTGTGCGACAATGAAGGAGGTGCGTCCCTTGAGCATGCGGTTCACACCCTCCTGCAGCTCGCGTTCCGTTTTGGTATCCACGCTGCTGGTGGCTTCGTCCAGGATGAGGATCTTCGGGTCGGACGCCATGGTGCGCGCCAGAGCAAGAAGCTGCTTTTCCCCCTGGGAGAGCATGGCCCCGCCCTCGGTGAGCACGGTGTCGTAGCCGTGAGGCAGCGCCCGGATAAAGCCGTCCGCGCACACAAGCTCGGCCGCGCGGATGAGCTCTTCGTCGCCGGCGGCAAGATTGCCGTAGCGCAGATTGTCCATCACGGTGCCTGTAAATACGAAGCTCTCCTGCATCATCAGCCCCATCTGGGCACGCAGCGAAGCCAGCGTCACGCCGGAGATATCCACGCCGTCAATGGTCACCCGGCCTTCGGTGCAGTTGTAAAAACGGCTGAGCAGGTTGATGATGGTTGTTTTTCCGCTGCCCGTGTGGCCCACCAGAGCCACGCTCTCGCCCTGCTTCACATGAAAATTCACATGCTTGAGCACAAGGATATCCTTTTCATAGGCGAAAGAGACGTTGTGAAACTCCACATCGCCGCGGATCTCCGGAAGCACTGCGGCGCCGGGCGCGTCCTGCACCTCGACCGGTTCGTCGATCATCTCAAAGATACGCTCCAGATATGCCACGTTGTTGATGAAGTTGTTGTAGATGTTGGCAAGCTGGTTGATGGGCCCCCAGAACTGGGAGGCGTAGTTCATCATGGCCAGCAGCACGCCCACGGTAACGGCGGGCTTGGCGGCAAAGATGCCGTATACGATGATGGCCACCGTCACGCTGCGGCTGATGAGATCGATAACAGGGGAAACGGCCATGGACGGCACGACGGCGCTGTACCAGGCGCGTTTGGAATCGCGCAGCAGGCCGTCGTACACGTCGGCGTTGTACTGCTCCCGCGCGAAAAGCTGGGTGATCTTCATGCAGGTGATGCTCTCGTTGAGGTAGGCGTTCATATTGCTGCTTTTGTTGGAGTACGCCTGCCACCCTCTGCGCTGCATGGGCTTGATGAACAGGATGAACCCGACGGCGAACGGCAGCCCCGCCAGCACGACGCACGCCAGGCGCGCGTCCATGCGCAGCATGAAAATAACAATGAACACCAGGTTGAACATCTGCAGGAACAGGCTGATGAGCCCGTTGGACAGGATGTTGGCCACCGAGTTGACGTAGTTGATGACACGCACGAGAATTTTTCCGTGGGGACGGCTGTCGAAATAGGAGAAGGAAAGCTTCTGCAGGTGCTCGTACAGGTCGCGCCGCAGGTCATGGACGATGTTCTGGCCGATGACGTTGACGCACCGGCTGGACAATGTGGTGAACAGAATGTTGACGGCGATACACGCCAGCATGAGCGCGCAGCAGGCCAGCACCATGGGGATGTTCCCCGCGGGCACGGCCTCGTCCAGCACGCGGGCCGAGAACAGCGGCCCGCACAGGCCCGCCACCATGGCCAGCGCCTGCAGTACGAACGCGCGCAGGAACAGGCGTCCCTCCCGGCGGATGTACACAAAGCAGCGCCGGATCATTTCCCAGCTGAAAGTGCTTTCCAGCGTTTCGTCCACGCCGAAGGTGTTCCGTTTTGCCATGGTCAGCGCACCTCCTTTGCCGGGGCGTTTGCCGCGGGCGCGTCGGGCATTCCCTGCACGCCCTGCAGCAGGCAGATGTCGCGGTAATAGCCCTCACAGGCCGCGAGCTGTTCATGGGTGCCGCGCTGCGCGATGCGCCCGTCCTGCAATACGAGTATCTGGTCCGCGCTGCGCACAGCGGAAATGCGCTGCGCAACAATGGTCTTTGTACAGGGATAGGGAAGCTCCTGAAGATTTTTGCGCAGCTGCTTTTCGGTCTCCAGGTCGACCGCCGAGGTGGTGTCGTCCAGGATCAGGATCTCAGGCTGCTTTGCCAGCGCGCGGGCCAGGGCGATGCGCTGCTTCTGGCCGCCGGAAAGTCCGGTGCCCTGCTCGCCGATGATGGTGTCGAAGCCCTCGGGCAGCGAGCAGATGAAATCAGCGGCCGCGAGGCGGGCGTACAGGGCGACGTCGTCTTCGGAGATGTCGTCGGGCGCGCTGTACGCGATGTTGCTGCTGACGGTGTCGGAATAGAGCTGCACGCGCTGCGTCGCCATGCCGATGCGCCGCCGCAGCGCCTGAAGGTCCCACAGGCGCACGTCCACGCCGTTCACCAGCACCGTGCCGCCGCTGACGTCCAGCATGCGCGTGACGGCGTCCACCAGCGTGGTTTTGCCGCTGCCTGTGGCGCCCAGTATGGCCAGCGTCTGCCCCTGCGTTACGGAAAAGCTGACGTCCTTCAGCGTGGGGGCGCTGTTGTGGGGGTAAGCGACGGTAACGCCGCGGAACTCCACGCTGCCGCGGCATTCGCCCTCGGTGCGCCCGTGCTCGGGGTTCTCGATCCGCGTGCGGGCAAAATAAATTTCAATGACCTTTGCGGCGGAGGTGAGGAACCGCTGAAAATCGTTCAGGTAGGTGCCCAGCGCGCGCATCGGCTCCGACAGGCCCCAGGACATCAGCGAAAAGGCGGCGAGGTCGCCGGCCGTCATTTTTCCCTGGATGATGAACAGGCCGCCGAAGAGCACAGACAAAAGCCCCATAAGCTGGGCGCAGCCCTCGATGTAGGGGAAGAATTTCAGCCAGTGAAAGTTGGCCTTGAGGTTGGCCTGGCGGTATTCTTCGTTGCAGTTCTCGAATTTTTCGTTTTCATAGGCCTCGCGCACGAACGCGCGCACCGTTTTGTTGCCCGCGATGTTTTCCTGCGCCACCGAGTTCATGCGGGACAGCTTTTCCCGCAGGGACGCATACAGAGGATACACCGTGCGCGAAAACAGGAACGAGCATGCAAGGATCACCGGGGCAACGGCCAGCAGAAGGAGCGTCAGCGCGGCGTTCACGCTGAACAGATATGTCATGGAAAACAGAAACAGGCAGGTGCTCTCCACCGCGTTGTACGAGATCCAGCACACCGTGTGGCGCACCATGTCCAGATCGCCCGTCAGGCGCGTCATCAGGTCGCCCGTGCGGTACCGCGTATAAAAGCCCGCGTCCTGGGTGCACAGGTTGTCGTACAAATGGCGGCGGATGTCCTGCTGGACGTTCTGGGACACATACTCCAGAGACGCCGTCATGCCGTAGCGTACGCACGAGCGCAAAAGCTGCGCGCCGATCATAACGCACACCAGCGGGACGAGCAGCTGTGTCTGGCGCTGCACGGAACCGTCCGGCAGCGTTTGTCCCACCAGCACCCGGTCCGTGATCTGCTGTGTGATGAACGGGAACACCACGCACAGCCCCGCCGAGACAACGGCCAGCGCCATCGCCAGCCAGAACCATTTCCGTTTGTCCTTCATGCAGCCGGAAAGCCATTGCAGCTGTTGCATTGTAAAGACCCTCTAACCTGTAAAATTCAAAAGCGCCGGACGACGAAAAATCATTCCGGTTTTTGTGCTTTATTTGGCTGTATTATATCATCCGGTATGATATAATACCGGACAGAAGGAATCGTTTTTTGGCCAAATATTGCGTTTTGGGGCATCCCGTGGGAGGCATATATGGAAAAACGAAAAGCCTATGCTTATTACGAGGAACGAAGCGGACGTGAGCTTCAGGTGGAGATGGGCAAACGGCTCAATTTCCCCTCCCATCTGCATGGTGAACTGGAACTTTTTCTGGTGCAGAGCGGCTGCGTCTGCGTCGGGATAGACGGGGAATTCCGTGAACTGAAGGCGGGAGAACTGGCGGTGGTGTTTCCCAACACGGTGCACAGCTACCAGTGCCGGGAAGCGGACAGCCGGTATATGATGGCCGTCTGCGGCACGTCTCTGCTGGGCGATTATTTCCCCAGCCTGACGCAGTGCCGCCCCCGCCGGCCGTACCTGTGCGGGAAAGCGCTGGACCCGGATGTGCTGTACGCCCTGCACAGCCTTTACCGCTGCCGGTGTACCGGGGCGGACAGCAGCATTTCCCGCGCGCTGCTCCATTTGATCCTGGCGCACGTTCTGCCCGAACTCTCACTGGAGCCGGCGCCGGAGCCAAAAGCCATGGATCTGACGAGCAGCGTGGTGCGTTATATCATGCGGAACTTCCGTCAGCCGCTCTCACTGGAGCACATTGCAAAGGAGCTGGGCGTCAGCAAATATCACCTGTCGCACGTGTTCTCCGCGCGGCTGCACACCAGCTTCCGGGAATATGTGAACGCCCTGCGGCTGGACTGCGCCCGCGACCTGCTGGCTGCAACGGAGCTGAGCATGCTGGAGGTGAGCATGGAATCCGGCTTCGACAGCCTGCGGACGTTCAACCGTGTGTTCCAGGAACGGTTCCGGCAGACGCCGAGCCAGTACCGCAAAAGCCGCACCGGCGCCCTGTGGGGCGCACAGGACGGGCAGCGGCGCAAAGGCGCATAACGCCCTGTGCGCTTGGTAAAAAAGCCATGGCTTTGGAAGTTTTTTGACGGGTTGTTTCTCCGCGCTTGCGCCGGAGCGAAAACTGTGTTACTGTGAATAAGCAAAATGCTGCAGGGTGCCCGGCCGCTGTGAGGCGGCCGGGAGAATAGGGAAACAGGTGCAAGACCTGTGCGGGACCGCCGCCGTAAGGGAACAGTTCCGGCTTCAAAACGTCACTGTGGGTACACACGGGAAGACGAAGCCGGGGCGCTGACGCCCAAGCCGGAAGACCTGCCCTGCGGCGATGCTGCCGGAAGGGCAGGGACGCGCGGCGGACGGACAAAACGCCTGCGCGGTAAAAATCAGGGTGCGCCGTTTTTTAGGACACTTTGTTTGACCGGGCCTTTCTCATAAATGAGAAAGGCCCGGTTTTTTTGCGGCGCACAACAAAAGAAACAGGAGGAATGTTCAATGACCAGGCGTGAAAAACGATTTTTGGCGTTTTCTGTGGTCATGGGCGGCGTTTTGTTTGTACCGCAAAGCGCCTATGCCATGCACATCATGGAAGGGTATCTTCCGCCGGCATACTGTGCGGCATGGGGGGCGCTGTGCCTTCCGTTCCTGGCGGCAGGCGTGGTCCGGCTGCGCCGCACGGTGCAAGCGCAGCGCAAGGCCCTGCTGCTGCTGGCGATGTCCGGCGCGTTTATTTTTGTCATCTCGTCGCTCAAGCTCCCGTCCGTCACAGGCAGCTGCAGCCACATGACGGGCACCGGCCTGGCCGCCATTCTGTTTGGCCCGGCTTACGCTGCGGTGCTGGGGCTCATCGTGCTGGTGTTCCAGGCGGTGCTGCTGGCCCACGGCGGCCTCACCACGCTGGGGGCCAATACCTTCAGCATGGCCATCGCCGGGCCTCTGGTCTCCTGGGGTGTTTATGCCCTGTGCAAAAAGGCGCGTGTGAACCGTAAGCTGGCGATATTTCTGGCGGCGTCTCTGGGCGATCTGTTTACATACTGCGTCACAAGCCTGCAGCTTGCGATGGCCTATCCCGCCGCGGAAGGCGGCGCGGCAGCCAGCGCGGTGCGCTTTTTGGGCGTTTTCGCGCCCACGCAGCTGCCGCTGGCCGCGATCGAGGGCATCTTGACCGTTCTGGTGGTGATGGGGCTGGAAAGCTGTGCCAGGCCCGAGCTGCGGGAGATCGGCTTTTTGAAGGAGGGATTGCAGTGAGCAGGAATACAAAAACCGTTTTGGCGCTGCTGGCCGCTGTGCTGGTACTGGCTGTCGTGCCCTTCTTCCTTGCGCCGGGCGCGGAGTTCGGCGGCAGCGATGACGCCGGAAGCCGGATGGTGGAGGAGATTCAGGGTGAAGCATATGAGCCGTGGTTCACGCCGGTTTTGGAAACACTGCTCGGCGGCGAGCTGCCCGGAGAGATCGAGAGCCTGCTGTTTTGCATCCAGACAGGCGTGGGCGTGGGCGTGCTGGCCTACGGCTTCGGCTATTTTGCCGCGCGTAAAAAATATTCCGCACAGTCCGTGGAATGAGGTTCTTTCGCCCGCCGCTTTGCGCGGGGGCTCCCGGTGAACATGCTTTTTCAAAAAGTCCGGCAGGAGGTGGGAATATGTTCAACGCCCTGCTTGGGGGCTTTGTGGCGTGGAGCCTGACGGCCGGCGCGCTGCCAGGCCCCTGGCCGGCCGCAGCTTCCTTAGCGCTGGGCGGCGCGCTGCTGCTGCTGCACGGCCACACGCACGGCGCGGCGCTGACGGTGGACGTGCTGGCGCGGCGTTCCCGCTTTTTGACGGTAAACCCGGGCCTGAAGCTTTGGTGCTGCGCGGCCTTGCTGGCGCTGTGCCTGCTGGCGCGCACCCCGTGGCCGCCGCTGGCGTTGTTTTTTGCAGCGTCCGCGTTAACGGCGGCGGGCGGCGTACGCCCGCGCGCCTATCTGTCGCTGCTGGGCGCGCCTGCTACATTTTTGCTGCTGAGCGGTATTGCGCTGCTGTGGGAATACGCGTCTGCGCCCGGCGGCGTGGCAAACGTCCCGTTTCTGGGCGGGTATTTTGTCCTGCGCGCCCCGGCGCAAACGGCGGCCCGGCTCGTTATGGCGCGGGCGCTGGGCGCGGTGGGCTGCTTGTATTTTCTCAGCCTGTCCACCCCCGTGCCGGAATTGCTGGATGCGCTGCGGCGCGCCCGCGTGCCGGAGGTCGTGGGCGATCTGGCGGTATTGATCTACCGCTATATCTTTATTTTGTTCGCCACGTTCCGCAGCATGCGGGACGCCGCCGCCAGCCGCCTGGGCTATGCCGGGCCGGTGCGCAGCCTGCGCACGACGGGCCGGGTATACGGCGGGCTGCTGGCGCACAGTTTCCGGCGGGCACAGGCGTGCTTTGACGCGATGGAGAGCCGCTGCTATGACGGCGGCATCCGTTTTTTGACGCGGGAAAAGCCCGTGCGCGCGCCGCACGCGCTTGTGTGCGGCGCATTGACGGCGGGCATGGTGCTGGCGCTTGTGTGCGGCGCATGACACGGCGGTTTTGTAAAAGGGTTGGCAGGAGGGAAAATGGAAGAGATCCTTCGGTTTGAACATGTTTCCTATGCATACGAGGAAGAGCGGGAGACGCTTTTGGACGTGTGCGTGAAGGTGTGCGCCGGCGAGCGCGTGGCGGTGCTGGGCAGCAACGGCGCGGGAAAGTCCACGTTTTTCCTTCTGGCGAACGGCGTGCTGCGCCCCGGTGCGGGACGCATCCTGTTTCGGGGCGCGCCGGTGGGCGGCGGCGCAAAGCAGCTGAACGTGCTGCGCCGGGGCGTGGGGCTTGTGTTCCAGGACCCGGAGGTGCAGCTGCTGGGCGGCAGCGTGGAGGATGAGGTCAGCTTCGGCCCTATGAACCTGCGCCTGCCCGTAGGCGAGGTACGCGCCCGCGTGGATGCGGCCATCCGCAGTTTTGCGCTGGAGGAATACCGGGGCCGTGCGCCGCAGTATCTTTCCGGCGGGGAGAAAAAGCGGGTGACGCTGGCCGACGCCCTGGCTATGGAGCCGCAGATGCTTTTGCTGGACGAGCCAGCGGCCAGCCTGGACCCGGCAAATACCCGCCTGCTGGAACAAAATCTTCAAATGCTCTCGGAGCAGGGCCTGGGGCTTATGGTTGCAACGCACGACGTGGATTTCGCATGGCGCTGGGCCACTCGGGTGCTGGTGTTCCGCGGGGGACGGCTGGCGGGGGACGGGGAACCGCGGGAGATTTTTGAAAATGTTTCTTTGCTGCGGACATGCGGGCTGGAGCAGCCGGTGCTGTACCGCGTGGGGCGCGTGCTGGGCCTTGCCGCGCCGCCGCACACTGTGGAGGAACTGGAACAGGAGTGGAAACCATGAAACAGGCTTTGCTGGCCGTCAGCTTCGGCACGAGCGTGCCGCGCGCGCGGCAGGATATCGAGGCGGTGGAACGCGTGCTTGCCGCCGGGGCGCCGGAGCGTGCGTTCTGCCGCGCGTACACCAGCCCGACGATCCGCCGCATCCTGGCCGCACGGGGAGAGCCCGTGCCCGGCCTGCCCGAGGCGCTGGAGGCGCTTGCGGCCGCGGGGGTGGAGGATGCGGCGGTGCAGCCCACCCATCTGCTGTACGGCTTTGAATACGATAAGCTCAAAGCGGACGCGGCGGCGTTTGCGGGGCGCTTCGCCCGGCTGGCCCTGGGGCGGCCCCTTGCCGCGGACAGCGAAAGCCTGCGCGCGCTGGCTGCGTGCATGGTGCGGCGCTTCGGGCAGCCGGAGGACGGGGCGTTGGTGCTGCTGGGCCATGGCACGGAGCACTTCGCCAACATGGTCTATCCCGCCATGCAGACGGCCCTGCGCCTTGCGGGCGGGCGGCGCGCCTATATGGGCACGGTGGAGGGCTGGCCCGGCTTTGACGAGGTGCTGGCGCAGCTGAAGAAAGACGGCTGCGGGCAGGCGCTGCTTGTGCCGTTCATGCTGGTGGCGGGCGACCACGCCCTGAACGATATGGCGGGGGACGGCCCAAAAAGCTGGAAAAGCAGGCTCGAGGCCGCGGGCTTTGGGGTGCGCTGCCACATGCGGGGCCTGGGCGCGCTGCCGGAGGTGCAGGCGCTGTACGGTGCGCGGCTGCGGGAGATAGTATAAATTTGTAAGGCGGGTGACGGGATGCCGTTTGAGCATTATATCCAGTCCGGCGGAAAACGGCTGCGCTGCGGCTATACCACCGGGACCTGCGCGGCGCTTGCGGCCGCGGGCGCGGCACGCCTGCTGCTGGGCGGGCGCGCGCCGGAGAGCGTCACGCTCACGACGCCCGGCGGCCTGCCTGTTACGGTTGCGCCCCGGTATTGCCGCATGGAAGGGGGAACCGCCTGCTGCGCGGTGGAAAAGGACGGCGGCGACGACATCGACGCGACGCACGGCGCGCTGATTGAGGCGCGGGTGGAGCGCGCGGCACAGCCGGGCGTTGTGATAGACGGCGGCCCGGGCGTGGGCCGTGTGACAAAGCCCGGGCTGGACCAGCCCGTGGGCGCGGCGGCCATCAACCGTGTGCCGCGCAGGATGATCGAGCAGGCGGTGCGCGCCGTGTGCGATGCACTGAACTGGGACGGCGGCCTGCGGGTGACCATCTGTGTGCCGGAGGGCGCGGCGCTGGCGAAAAAAACTTTCAACCCGCAGCTGGGCATCGAGGGCGGCATTTCCATTCTGGGCACCTCCGGCATCGTGGAGCCCATGAGCATGCAGGCGCTCATCGACACGGTGGCGCTTTCGCTGCGCCAGGCGCGGGCCCAGGGGGCCGCCCGCGTGCTGCTGACGCCCGGCAATTACGGTGTGGATTTTCTGCGTGAGCAGGGGCTGGACGCGGCGGGCGCACCCGTGGTGAAATGCTCGAATTTCATCGGCGACGCACTGGACGAGGCCGCGGCGCTCGGCTTTGCCGACGTGCTGCTGGTGGGGCACATCGGCAAGCTGGCAAAGCTGGCGGGAGGCGTCATGAATACACACAGCCGATATGCGGATTGCCGCACGGAGCTGCTGTGCGCCCACGCAGCAGTGTGCGGCGCGTCGCAGAAGACCTGCGCCGCGCTGCTGGACGCGGCCACCACGGACGCATGCATAGCGCTGCTGGACGAAGCGGGGCTGCGCGCGCCTGTGCTGGACAGCCTGCTGCGGGCCGTGGAGCGGCATCTCGTCCGCCGGGCGGCGGGCGCATACCGGGTGGGTGCGGTGCTGTTTTCCAATGAATACGGTCTGCTGGGCCGGACGGCTTCGGCCGCGGAGATGCTGGCGGAATGGAAGGGGAAAAAACAATGAAAAAAGGCGTTTTTTACAGTGTGGGCGTTGGCCCCGGAGACCCGGAGCTCATCACGCTCAAGGCCGTGCGAACGCTGGAGCGCTGCCCTGTGGTGGCCGCGCCGCAGACGAAAAACGGCGAGATGCTGGCGCTCTCCATCGCGCAGCAGGCGGTTTCGCTGGAAGGCAAAACCGTTGTGCCGCTGCATTTTACCATGTCCCGGGACAAGGCGCAGCAGCACGCCGCGCACCTTGCGGCGGCGCAGGCGCTGCGGCCGCATCTGGACGCGGGGCGGGACGTCGCCATGCTCAACCTGGGCGACGTTTCCATCTACGCCACGGCCGCCTATCTGGCGGACATTTTGGCCGCGGATGGCTATGAAACGCGCATGGTGCCCGGCGTGACGAGCTTCTGCGCCGTGGCGGCCCGGCTGAACACCAGCCTGACGGGCATCGATACCCCGCTGCACATCGTGCCGGGCGGCTGCGGCGCACTGGAGGAATGCCTGGCGCAGCCGGGCGCCAAGGTGCTGATGAAGTCCGGCAGGCAGCTGCCCGGCGTGCTGGCGGCGCTGGAGCGGCGCGGCCTGCTGGAGCGCAGCGCGCTGGTGAGCAACTGCGGGCTGCCCGGAGAACAGGTTTATGCCGACCTTTCCGCGTTCCCGCGCGAACAGGACGCGGGCTATTTTGCAACGATCATCGTAAAGGAGGACTGACCCATGGTGCATTTTGTGGGCGCCGGCCCCGGCGCGCCGGACCTCATCACGCAGCGGGGCGCGGCGCTGCTGCGCGCCGCGGACGTCGTGATCTACGCGGGCAGCCTTGTCAACCCGGCGCTGCTGGGCCTGTGCCGGCAGGACTGCTCGGTGTACAACAGCGCGCAGATGACGCTGGAACAGGTGCTGGAGGTGGTGCGCGCCGCCCATGCGGAAAACAGGGACATCGTCCGCCTGCACACGGGAGACCCGTGCCTTTACGGCGCCATCCGGGAGCAGATGGACGCATTGGACGCACTGGGCATTCCCTATGACGATACCCCCGGCGTTTCCAGCTTCTGCGGCGCGGCGGCCGCGGCCTGTGCGGAATACACTTTGCCGGGCGTGAGCCAGACGGTCATCATCACGCGCATGGCCGGGCGCACGCCCGTGCCGGAACGCGAGGGCATCGCGGCGCTTGCCGCCCATGGCGCCACGATGGTGGTGTTTCTTTCGGCGGGCATGCTGGACGGCCTGCAGGCCGCTCTGCTGCAGGGCGCGTACACGCCCGACACCCCGGCGGCGCTGGTATACAAGGCCACCTGGCCCGAGGAAAAGGTGGTGCGCTGCCGTCTGGGCGCGCTGGCACAGGCGGGGCGCGAAAACAATATCTCAAAAACGGCGCTGGTGCTGGTGGGGGATTTCCTCGCGCCGGATTATGAACGCAGCAAGCTGTACGACCCCTCCTTTGCGACGGAATTCCGCGAGGCGAAGCCGTGACCGTGCGGCTGCTGGCGTTCACCCAAAAGGGCATGGAGCTGGCCCGGCGGCTGGCGGCGGAGCTATCCGGCGAGGCCGCGCGCTGCGGCGAAGGCTGCACGCTGGACGCCTGGACAGCCGACGCCTTTGCCAACGCGGACGCGCTTGTCTATGTGGGCGCGGCGGGCATCGCGGTGCGCGCCGTCGCGCCTTATGCCGGGAATAAGGCGTCGGACCCGGCCGTGGTGGCGGTGGACGAATGCGGCCGCTTCGCGGTGCCGCTGCTGAGCGGGCACCTGGGCGGCGCGAACCGTTTGGCCCGGCGCATCGGCGCTGTTTGCGGCGCGCTGCCCGTCATCACCACGGCCACGGACGCAAACGGAGCGTTCGCCGTGGACGAGTGGGCCGTGCGGCAGGGCTGCTGTGTGCTGGATGTGCCGCGCATCAAACGGGTGTCGGCAAAAATACTGGCGGGCGGCACGGCGGTGCTGCGCAGCCCATGGCCCGTTGCGGGCACGCCCCCGGCGGGCGTGGCGGCGGACGGCGGCGCGTTCGATTTTGAATTGACGGTGCACAGCGCCGACGCGGGCGCGCTGCGGCTCGTGCCGCGCATCGCGGTGCTGGGCGTGGGCTGCCGGAAGGGCATTGGGCAGCAGGCGATGGAGGAGGCCTTCGCGGCATTGCTGGCGCAAAGCGGGCTGTGCGCCGAGGCGTTTTATAAGGTGTGCAGCATCGACCTGAAGCGGGACGAGCCGGGCCTGCGCGCGTTCTGCGCGGCCCACGGCTTTGCGTTCGAGACATTTTCCGCCGCACAGCTTGCGGCGGTAGCGGGCCGTTTTTCGTCGTCCGGCTTTGTGCAGAGCGTGACGGGCGTGGACAACGTGTGCGAGCGCAGCGCGGTGCTGGGCAGCGGCGGGACATTGTATTGCAAAAAACAGGCGGGCGGCGGCGTGACCATGGCGGCGGCCATGGCGCCTTTCGCCCCGGATTGGCGGTGGCAGGATGAATAAGGTATATGTGGTGGGCCTGGGGCCGGGCGGAGAGGAATTTATGACGGCGCAGGCGCGCGCGGCCATGGAACGCGCGGACGTGCTGTGCGGCTACACGGTGTATGTGGATTTGGTGAAGCATCTGTACCCGGGCAAGGAGACATATGTCACGCCCATGACGCGGGAGCTGGAACGCTGCCGCTGGGCGCTGGAAACGGCGGCGGCCGGGCGCACGGTGGCCATGGTGTGCAGCGGGGACGCGGGCGTGTACGGCATGGCCGGGCCGCTTTTGCAGCTTGCAGGGGAATACGGCGGCGCGGAGGTGGAGGTGGTGCCGGGCGTCACCTCGGCGCTCTCGGGCGCGGCGGTGCTGGGCGCTCCGCTGATGCATGATTTCTGCGTGATCTCCCTGTCCGATCTGCTTACGCCGTGGGAGCAGATCGAGCGTCGGCTGGCCCTTGCGGCGGCGGGGGATTTTTCCATATGCCTGTACAACCCGTCCTCGAAAAAGCGGGCGGACTATCTGCGCCGCGCCTGCGATATCCTGCTGCGGGAAAAAAGCCCGGACACCGTCTGCGGCTGGGTGCGCAACATCGGCCGGGAGGGCCAGCAGCACCGCCTGCTGACGCTGGCCCGGCTGCGGGACGAGCAGGTGGATATGTTCACCACAGTGTTCATCGGCGCGGCAACGACGCAGGCCGTGGCGGGCCGCATGGTCACGCCGCGGGGCTATGAGGCCAAACGATGAAAGTGCTTGTTTTCGGCGGCACGACGGAGGGCCGTTTGCTGGCACGGGAGCTTTCGGCGCTGGGCGCGCAGGTCACCGTGAGCGTGGCCACCGCGCTGGGAGCGGAGGAGCTTCGGGGCGTTCCGCCGCTGACGGTGTGCGTCGGCCGAAAGGACACGCGGCAGATGCGTGAAATGCTGCCGGGCTTTGCAGTATGCGTGGACGCCACGCATCCTTACGCGGCCGAGGCCAGCGGGAACATCCGCGCGGCGTGCCTTGCGGCCGGGGTGCCGTACAGGCGGCTGCTGCGCGGGGCCAGCGCCCTGCCGCCGGACAGCGTTGTTGTGCCCGACGCGCCGGCCGCCGCGCGGTGGCTGGCCGGCACGCAGGGCAATATCCTGCTGGCGACGGGCGCGAAGGAGCTTGCCGCCTTTGCGGGGCTGGACGCGGAGCGGCTGTACCCGCGGGTGCTGCCCACGCACGAGGGGCTTGCGGCCTGCGAGGCGGCGGGCGTGCCCCACGGCAATATCATTGCGCTGCAGGGGCCTTTTACGCGGGAGCTCAACGAGGCGCTGATGCGCCGTTTTGACATCGGGTATCTTGTCACCAAGGACGGCGGCGCACCGGGAGGATTCGGCGAAAAGGCGCAGGCGGCGCGGAATGTGGGCGCGCGGCTCGTGGTGATCCGCCGCCCGGCGGACAGCGGAGAAGATTACGCGGCGGTTTTGAATGAATGCAGGGAGATGATGGCATGCAGGTGATCCTGGCGGCAATGGGCGGCGGCGCGCCCGGAACGATGACGGCGGAGTGCGCCGGGGCGCTGGCGGCGGCGGAATGCGTCGTCGGCGCGCGGCGGCTGCTGGCCGCGCTGCCCGCGGGCTGCACGGCGCGCAGAGTGGAAGCAGCGCGCCCGCAGGAGGTGCTGCAGGCCGTGCTGGAAGCGCGGGGATACGCCTCCCTGTGCGTTGTGGCGTACAGCGGCGACACGGGCTTTTATTCCGGCGC
>ERZ835080.214-NODE-214-length-67305-cov-243.803911_pt1 | contig 67305 bp, 59 predicted proteins | sample MGYA00519688_ERZ835080 | MGnify/ENA primary metagenome ERZ835080 (study PRJEB31850, sample SAMEA3708770) | human gut metagenome | biome: human gut; feature: human-associated habitat; material: faeces | place: China | collected 2014 ... | reverse complement strand
AAGTTCAAAAACAAGCTATGCAACTTAAAATTGGGTACCTTTTTCAGTGCCCTCCCTGGGCTAGGAGCTTCTGCCCTTTCAGGGCGTGCTGCTTTTGGAGCTTCTGCCCTTTACCTTTCCCTTCGGCCGGTGACCGTTGGTTCAGGGCGTGCTGCTTCTGGAGCTTTTGGGCCTTCAGCCCGTACTTGAACCACATGCGAAACTTCATTAATCTGATGGAAACAGAAAGATTTTTTCTCCACTATTGGCAGGATGCGCTCGACACCGCCCACAGCCTCTTCCTCGACCATCAAAATGGACTCAATCCCCTTTTTATAAGATTTCTGCTAACCAGGCAAACAGTTCGTTCAAGGCATAGTCGCCGCTGTGAGGACGGTTCCAAGGAAGCTTGAAGCTAACGTCCTTGCCCGAATTCTGCAGTTTGGTAGCCAGATTGATGGAGACAGAAAAGGCAGTATCTCTGTCACGGGCGCCATGACGAATATACCAGTGGGGAGCAACAGATGAAACGCCATCGCCAATGAAATTCATCGGATTCAACAGACGCGCATTTTCCTTAACTTCCTCAGAAACAACTGTTCCGGCTTTTTCAGCACTCCAAGAAGTGAAGTTTACATCAGAACCCTGAGCATTGCCGAATTCTTCATTCTCACCACTTGCTGCGGCTCCATCTACATTGTAACTGTCGAAAGCAGGTACACCTTTAAGAGGCTGGGTGCTGACCACATAATTCAGATATTGGGTCATGTCGAGATCTGTAATGTATTCGCCCACCATCTTGCGGCCCAACATTCCCATAGGAGGCTGTCCGGCTAATGGTTTTCTGCCAAAGCCAGGCTGTCTCTGCGGCTTTTTATCCCCCATACCTGGTCGGTGGCTCTTGCTACTCTGACCATTGACAGGAGCCTGGAATGCGGCCATACCGCTGAACCAGAAACCTACAGAATCTGGAATATCTGCACCAGCATCTTTTGCTTCCTGAGCACTCTTGATAAGAATCTGCTTGATGTAATCAAGATAGTTGTCTGCTTTGAGAGCCGTGCCATCTTCCTTCTTCAGTTCCAAGGAATTGATGTAGGAAGGAAACTGGGCTGCAAGTTCCTGAGATAAAGCCTGCTTGCTGGCAGACAGACTCTTGCGACTTTCCGTATTGCCATACAACCACTCATAGGCCATGTCGGCATGGTCTAAATCTACTATCGGACAATAACATACAGAAGCAAACACATCGTCTCGCTCATCGGCAGCCCCCATAGCCTTGAGCAGGGGTTCATAATCAGGATGATTGCCCGTTGCGCCTAGCAGGCTCGACATGGCGCCTCCTGCACTCGTACCATCCGTGATGATTCTCTCGGCATTTCCTGGAATCACATGGTCAAAATGACGAAGATAGCGTACCGCCGCCTTCAAATCGAGCAATGCCTTTGGAGCACGTCCGGTATAAACAGTCTTCTTCCCCTGTTTTACAGTGGAATTACGGCCACGGCTGCCAGGAATGACAAGTACATAACCTTCAGCCAGAGCCCGTCCGCTGGCGTCCTGTGCCTGAGGATAGACAGCTTCACTCGCCATATAACCTCCCACGTATGTGCGAAGGAACATAGGCGACTGCTGTGTGGCTCCTTCCGGCACAAAAACATTCATATACTGATAGGTGGAATCCTCCACATGGGTCACGAAATAGAGTTTGGTATAAGCTGTATAGTTTACCACTTTACCATCCGTCATGGTCAATGACGCTTTCGTTCCGCAATCAGGATCAAACTGCAAAGGCGTAACCTTTGATTTCTTCGCTGCACTGATGTTCATGGCGAACATCAATGCAAATGATACTGCTATAAAATTCTTCATTATTGTGTTAAATTAATTATACGCTTATAAACATTTGATTGGAGTAAATTGCATCATGGTTTCTACCAAACCATTTCTTTTGATTTATAAAACTTGAAAAGGTTTATTGCATTAATGATATTTAACGGTTAGCGGTCTTATGTATTTAATTTCCTACCATTTGTGGTGGTAGGTTTAGGGCTTGCCATTAGGCTTGATGCAGTTTACGAGCAAGGAAGCCACGGTAAAGGCAACCCCTACCCCCACCACGCCTGTCCATCCATAATGCTGCCAGGACAGGCCAGAAACGAAAGTTCCGGCAGAACCACCCAGGAAATAAATGGTCATATAAACGGTATTGATACGGTTGATGGCAGATGCGTCAAGGGCTACTACGCTGGTCTGATTCGACAAATGGATGCATTGCATACCGGCATCAATCAGCAAGATGGCTATTATTATCCACAAGTAGCTGTCATTCCCCCAAAATGCCAGCAGCCAGGCAGCCAACAAGACGCATCCTCCGGCAACAGAGAAGAACCTAGCACCATACTTTTGGACGTAGTCGCTGATAAAGACCACCGTAGATGCACCTGCCAGTCCGCACAAACCGAGAGCTCCAATCATGTCGTCGCCAGCAAAGAAAGGCGACTGCTTCATCCGGAAGGCCAGGCAACTCCATAAGGCGAAGAAGGAACCATACGCCAATGCCGCCCTTAGCGACGCGATTTGCAAGTATGGGTATTTGAGGAGCAGGCGCAACAATGATTTCATCAACCCTGCATAGTTTTCCCGCGAACGGGCAGACAACACTGGCAGCATCCCGTGAATGAGCAGAAAACATCCGAGCATAAACACACTAGCCACAAGATAAACAGAACGCCATCCCCATTCGTCGGCCAGCAGGCCGCTGAAGACACGTGAACCTAGAATGCCTACGAGCAGGCAGGATTGTATGATTCCCACATTGCGCACCTTGCGTGAAGGCGTGGAATGATAAGACACCAGCGGGATGAAGAACTGCGGCATTACCGAAGATGCGCCAGCAACCAGGGATGCACCCCACACCCAATAGATGTTCGGAGCAAGGGCTATGGCAAGCAAGGCGCACAAAGAAATGATGTAATTGGCCTGTATCAGTTTCTTTCGTGAATCCAGATCACCAAGCGGAATGACAAATACAAGTCCTACCACATAGCCTATCTGGGTCAAGGTAGCTACCATGCTGGCAGAAAAGTCTGATACCGCAAACTCTTTTGCCATACTGCCCAGCAAGGGCTGGTTGTAATAGCAGTTGGCAACGGAAAGTCCGGTAGCTACTGCCATCAGAGCCAGCAGAGGTGCCGGAATACCTTGGTTCTCTCTCAATTCATACTTCATTTTTCGCCTCTTTTTTTTAATATGACACAATCTTCAATCCAATCAAGGAAGCAATGAGCGTGAAGAGGAAGAAAAGCCTGATGGGAGTGGCTGGTTCCTTGAAAACGAATATCCCTATCAAAACCGTACCCACTGCCCCGATGCCTGTCCAGATGGCGTAGGCCGTGCCCAAAGGCAAAGTCTGCACCGCCTTGGCGAGAAAAGCCATGCTCAGAATGGTGGAAGCAAGGAAACCGCTCCCCCACAGATAAAACCAAATTCCTGATGCTGCTCTCGCTTTTCCCAAGCAGAACGTGAGGCTCACCTCAAATAATCCTGCGAACAATAAAATTATCCAATTCATATTTATTAATTTATTTGTTTGTTATATTTATTAATTCATTTTATAATTTTAAATTCGGGTGCAAAAGTAAGCAAAAAAAAACTAAAAGCTTTTTGCATTTGACAAAAACGGATTTTGCATTTGCAAAAAAACAACCATTTACTTTCGTTTTCGTGTGAAATTTTATAATTTTGCACACCAAATACAGCAAAAAAGAATATGGATATAAAAGAAATCATTAATAAGAGATACGCCATGCCGGATGCGTCTTTGGACAAATTGCAGCGATGCTTAACGGAAGTTTCATATCCCAAAGGATTCCGGGTGTTGGAAAGAGGTAAGGTGGAGAAGAACATCTTTTTCATCAAGAAAGGCATTGTCCGCGCATATACTTCAGTGGACGGAAAGGAAATTACCTTTTGGTTTGGCAAAGAGGGAGCGACTATTGTCTCCTTGAAAGGCTATGTGAACGACGAGCCAGGATATGAGACGATGGAGTTGATGGAAGATTCGGTCTTATATAAATTGGAAAGAAAACAGCTGAAAGAGTTGTTCTTGGATGATTTACACATCGCCAATTGGGGACGGCGTTATGCAGAGATGGAGCTGCTTGCCACCGAGGAACGACTGATTTCCATGCTATCCGCCATCGCTTCGGAAAGGTACAAGGAGCTGCTAGAGAAAGAACCAGACTTATTACAAAGGTTGCCATTGGGAAGCATCGCCACCTATTTAGGTGTAACGCAGGCAAGCCTGAGCCGGATTAGGGCAAAAATCACACAGCCGTAATCCGAATCATCATCCACCATGAGCAGCCTGTGCTGATGACGCATTTACACATTCTCTTTAAACTTTCAGGCACGAGTTAAACTTTCAGGCACGAGTTGCGTCTAATTATAAGATGATGTTTAAACATCCATCACAATTTAAGTATTATAAAAATTTAATTTGTAGCTTATGAAAAGAATGATAAGAATTTTGATGATTGCCATTTGCTGCATGCTATCATGCAATATGGCAGCAAATGCAGGCAATGACAAGCCTATCGCCGTTAATGCACTCCCGATAAAGGCTCAAACCTTACTCAGCAACCATTTCAACAATCAGAAGGTGATGCTTGCTACCATTGAGACGGGGGTTATCAACAAGAGCTATGATGTGGTTCTGCAGAACGGAACCAAGCTGGAATTTGATAAGAAAGGCAATCTCACAGAGATTGACTGCAAGCAGGGAAAAATGCCAGCCAAGCTGATTCCGCAGGCCATCAGAAACTACCTGAAGGAGAATTATCCAGCGCAAGCGGTAAAGAAGATTGAAATGAACAAGAATGAATACGAGGTAGAACTGGCTAACGGATTGGATTTGACCTTCAACAAGCATTTCCAATTAATAGATATTGACTGATTATCAAGTTAACTGAACTTTCGCATATCAGGAAGCTAAGTTTCGCCAGTGGTTTAACTACGGGCTGAAAGCCCAAAAGCAAAAAAAATCCCAGTCAGGATAAAACCTCGACTGGGATTCTTATTTTAAATCTCTCTCTTATTTTTCACATCTATAAAATATGATTACTTCAAACCACGGTTGATAAGGGTTGTGTTGAGAAGCATCACGTACTTACGATACTGACTGTTGTTCAAGATAACGTGCATGTACTTGAGATCCTTCAAAACTGCCTTGTCAATCATTGCAGAACGATCCTCACCCTTTGCTGTTGCAGCATTCATCATGTCTGCGGTGAAGTTCTTGTGTACATCAGCTACAGCCTCTACCTGGTCGATGTTCAAGCTCAAAGCATCTGCCATGCTAGACATGTTAACGTTCATGTTGAAAGCTGCTGTTGCATTTGTCTCCTCTTCAGCTGCGAAAGTAGTTGTTGCCATTGCAAACATAGCTACTGCTAATACCATAATCTTCTTCATAATCTTTTTACCTTTCTTTAATTTGTGAGCCTTGCACATCCGTAGACGCCGGCTCTGTTAAACATTATCCTATAGTCTTTTTCTTTAAGACGCTGCAAAGATACGAACTTTCCTCAGTGTACGCAAACATTTCTTGGGATATTTTCAGTTTTCCGTCTATTTCTTGACTTAAATCAACAACAATACACCCAAAAAGGCGTCAGAACGTTAGAGATATTACATTTTCTCTATCATTTTGTAATATCATCGAAAAAAAAGCCCTTTTTCTTCGTTTATACCAATTATTATTTGTACCTTTGCAGAAGATTCAACCTATAAAACAAGCAAAATGGTACAGGAAAATCATATAGACAAGGCACTCGCCTTTATGGAAAGTCTCGAGAAACTGGGCAACCAGCTCAAGGCGGCTGAGGAACACCAGAAACAGCTCATCGCCCGAATGCTGGATCTCAAGAAAGAGAATCTGACCGACGGCGAGGAATATGCTGAACTCTCGCAGAAGAGCAAAAGTCTGCAGGACATCATCGACAAATGGCGCCCCATCTATCTGGAGCGCATGGAGATGGTTAAGAGCGTAAGCATTCAGAAAAGAAAAAGAAATAATAAAAAATAAATAATAAAATGGAAACAAACAACAAGAACAAGTTTATTGTAGTTTCATACGCACTGTATGATGTAACTAATGGTGACAACGGCGAGGAGATGCTCATCGAGCGCACAACCGACGAGCGTCCGTTCATCTTCATCAGCGGTATGGGTGTTACCCTGCCAGCTTTCGAAGAGAAGGTGGTAGACCTGGCTAAAGGTGAAGAGTTCGACTTCCAGCTGGACCCTGAGCAGGCTTACGGACAGCACTATGACGAGCGCGTACTGGAGCTCGACAAGCAGATTTTTACCATCAATGGCCAGTTTGATGCACAGCACGTACAGGTAGGCGCTATCATCCCATTGCAGAACGAGGATGGCAACCACTTCAACGCAGTAGTGAAGAACATCAGCGATACAAAGGTAACCTGCGACCTGAACCACCCATTGGCTGGCTTGAAGCTCAACTTCTGCGGTCAGATTCTCGAGAGCCGCGAGGCTACTGCTGAGGAGATTGCCAAGATGGCTCAGATGATAAGCGGCGAAGGTGGCGGCTGCTCAGGTGGCTGCGACAACTGCGGCGGCGACTGCAAGGATGGCAACTGTGAAGGTGGTTGCGAAGGCGGTTGCGAAGGCGGCTGCAACAAGTAACAAACAAGAGAATAAACGATAGTGGGTGTATCATAAGTCTCTGTAATGGGCTTATGGCACACCCTCCTTCATATCAACTGAACTTGTATTATATTATATAAGGTAATGAGGAATACATTTGGCAATCTTTTCACTCTCACTACATTTGGAGAGAGTCATGGAATAGCTGTAGGAGGCGTTATTGACGGATTTCCTGCAGGCATAGAAATCGACATGGACTTTATCCAGAGCGAGCTGAACCGCCGACGCCCAGGACAGAGCCACATCACTACGGCCAGAAAGGAAGCTGACAAGGTAGAGTTTCTGAGTGGTGTGTTCGAAGGCAAATCAACAGGAACCCCAATCGGTTTTGAGGTGCGTAACCAGAACCAGCATTCTCAGGACTATGAGAACATGCGCTGTCTGTTCCGTCCTTCTCACGCAGATTTCACCTATCACGAGAAGTATGGCGTACGCGATCATCGTGGCGGCGGCCGTTCTTCAGCCCGCATCACCATTGCCCGATGTGTAGGTGGAGCCTTGGCTAAACTTGCCTTGCGACAGTTGGGCATCAGCATCACGGCTTATACATCACAGGTGGGCAGTATTGCGCTAGAGAAAGATTATCATCTGTATGACCTCAACACCATAGAAGATAATCCGGTGCGCTGTCCTGACCAGCAGAAGGCGAAGGAAATGGAAGATCTCATCGCCCAGGTTAAGGCTGACGGCGATACGATTGGCGGAATCATCACTTGCGTCATCAAGGGTTGCCCGGTAGGATTGGGCGAGCCTGAGTTTGACAAGCTTCATGCACAACTGGGTGCTGCCATGCTAGGCATTAACGCCGTGAAGGGTTATGAATATGGCGAGGGATTTGCCGGAGTTACTGCCCGCGGAAGTGAGCAGAATGATGTCTTTATCCCGAAGGCTGATGCTGGAGAGATGCCAGAAGATGCTGCCGTGAATCAGGATGTTGCTGCCCGTATTACAACAAAGAGCAATCATAGCGGAGGAATACAGGGCGGTTTGAGCAATGGTCAGGACATTTATTTCCGTGTTGCCTTTAAGCCGGTTGCTACTCTGCTGATGGAGCAGAATACGGTAGATTTGGAAGGAAATGCCACCACGCTGACTGCCCGCGGCCGTCATGATCCTTGCGTTTTGCCAAGAGCCGTGCCAGTGGTTGAAGCCATGGCAGCCATGGTGATTCTGGATAATTATCTCTTGAATAAAACAGTCAGAATCAGTTAATAGTTAATAGTTTATAGTAAATAGGGCTTTCTTGCGACAAGCAGAGTTCTTATTTACTATAAACTATTATTTTTTATCAGCTTCCCTCTACTTTAAGCTAGTTTGCTGTACGGCGAAGCCGCTATAAACTATAAACTATTAACTATTTCTAAAGCTTACTATCCTTTAATAGTTTTGGGCAATAGTCATTAAAAAAGCATTTATCGCAGAGCGGTTTCGTACTCTTGCAAATATATCTGCCATGCAGCAGAATCCAATGATGCGCATTCGGAATATCCTCTGCCGGAATGTGTTTCATCAGATAATCTTCTACTTTTCGAGGCGTATCTGCCGTTTTCGGCACCAACCCCATACGATGACTCACACGGTAAACATGCGTATCCACCGCCATCGTAGCATGACCGAACCATACGGCACGAATCACATTCGCCGTCTTGCGCCCCACTCCTGCCAACTTCTCCAAATCATCCGCTGCCTCAGGCACCTCACCTCCGAACATCCCAACCAGCTGGCGAGACATTTCAGCCAGATGCTTCGCCTTGGCATTCGGATAACTCACCGAACTGATCAACTCATAAATATCTTCCTCACTCGCCTGTGCCATGTGCTGCGCATCAGGATAACGGGCAAAGAGAGCAGGCGTAACCATGTTGATGCGTTTGTCGGTGCATTGCGCAGAAAGCAAGGTAGCCACCAGAAGCTGAAATGCGCTACCGAACTGCAACTCGGTAGTTACATTCGGCAGCGCACTTCTGAAATGATTCAATATAAAATCGTATCTTTCCTTACGAAGCATTTCTCTTACTTTTTAGCAGGAGCAGCCTCCTCTTTCTTCAGCTTTCCCTTGTAAGCCTTGTTCAAGCCGGAAATCACCTCTTTTGTAATATCGTAAGCCTTGTCAGCATAGAGCAGGTTATCGCCGCTCTTAGAGAAGATGATGCTGTACTTCTTGTCCTTGTTGTAGCGGGCAAGATAGTTGGCAATGCTGTCGTGGAGCGCCTTGTTGTACTTCTCCTGCTCAGCAGCAAACTCGTTGCTCAAGCGCTGCTGCAAGCCCTGCAGGTCGTTGTTCTGCTTCTGCAGTCCAGCCTGGATAGCCTCAGCCTGCTCGCGGGTGTAAGCATTCTGCTGAATCTTCTGCTGGAAGTTGGCAGCTGCAGCCTGGAGCTGCTGACCCTTCTGCGCAATAGTAGCCTGAATGTTCTGACCCTTCTTCTCCAAGATAGAAGAATACTCCTTAGCAAAGGTATACTGAGTCATGATAGAGTCTACCTCTACATAAGCAATCTTCAATTCAGCAGGAGCCTTGCTCTCTGACTTAGCCTCTACCTGAGGCTGAGATTTGTTGCATGATGCCAATGACAGGGCAGCAACAGCTGCAATTGCCACTGAACCCAAAATGTTCTTTCTCATTTTTTCTATCATATTATATTATTACTATTTTCTAATAAGCCTTGTTGGCTTCCCTTGCCTCGCGGTCCTGATCCACCACACAATGAATGCCCTGCTTGCGCAAGCCCGGATTGTCGTGCACATGCTGGGAAGAGAACTTGCCGTTCTTCTTAAAAATCAACTTTACGCAAAATAATGCCATGCAAATAGCAATTATTAACACGCTTAATAACATTAATTTTATCATTTTTATTACCTTTGCAGTGCCTTAGTGCACTTTTGGGTGCAAAGGTACTATTTTTTTGGGAATAACCAAAACAAAATAGCAGAAATAAATGTTTTATCAAAACAAAATAATAGAAAATAAATGAATAAAAGTGAATTGAAGCCTGCTCTCGTGTTCGAGCAGTTCGCAAAAATCAACGAAATACCTCGTCCTTCCAAGCACGAGGAGAACATGATTGAGTTTTTGAAATCTTTCGGAGAGGCTCATCAGCTCGAAACGCTGGTAGATGAAACCGGTAATGTGCTCATCCGTAAAGCTGCCACTCCAGGCTACGAGCATGCTGAAACCATCATCCTGCAGAGCCACATGGACATGGTTTGCGATAAACTGGTAGATGTTGATTTCGATTTCCACAAAGACGCCATCCAGACTTACGTAGACGGAGAATGGCTTAAGGCAAAAGGCACTACCCTCGGTGCTGACGACGGTATAGGCTGCGCCATCGAGCTGGCTATCCTGGCAAGCAACGATATTGAGCATGGTCCTATCGAGTGCGTCTTTACACGTGATGAAGAAACCGGACTGACCGGTGCTCACGGCATGAAGGCGGGCTTTATGACCGGAAAGATGCTCATCAATCTTGACTCAGAGGATGAGGGCGAAATCTTCGTATCCTGCGCCGGTGGTCAGACAACCCATGCCACCTTCCACTTCTCTCGCGAAGAGGCTCCTGCGGGTTATTTCTTCATGGAAGCTTCGCTGAAGGGTCTCAACGGTGGTCACTCGGGCGATGACATCAACAAGAAGCGCGCCAATGCCATCAAGATTCTTGCCCGCTTCCTCTTCCTCGAAAATGAGAAACTGGATGGAAGCCTGCGCCTCGTAAGCTTCAACAGCGGCAAGATGCACAATGCGATTCCTCGCGACGGAAAGATTGTTTTCGCCGTCAAGAATGCTGATAAGGAACAGGTTCGTGCCGACTGGAACATCTTTGCATCAGAAGTAGAAGATGAATTCCACGTAACCGAACAGACTATGCAGTTCAATATGAGCAGCAGCGATGCAGCACCTGTCATCGAGAAAGCTGTAGCTGACAAGTTCGTAATGGCTCTCCAGGCTGTAGACAACGGTCCGCTTACTACCTGTCAGGATGAGGCGATTGCCTGGATGGTAGAAACCTCAAGCAATGTGGCAAGCGTGATGACCGATGAAAGCAGCATCAACATCGTAGTTTCTCAGCGAAGTAACGTGATGAGCAATCTTGCGAACATGACCAACACCGTAAAGGCAGCCTTCCTTCTGGCTGGCGCCGAGGTAACTGTAGGCGACAAGTATCCTGCCTGGAAGATGCGCGCCAACAGCGAGCTTACCGACCTGGCTGTGAAGGCTTACGAAAAGCTCTTCGGCAAGAAGCCATTGGTAAAGGGTATTCATGCCGGTTTGGAGTGCGGTCTTTTCTCAGAGCGTTATCCTGAGCTCGACATGGTAAGTTTCGGTCCTACCCTTCGCAATGTTCACACCCCAGACGAGGCTCTTCTCATTCCTACTGTAGAGATGGTTTGGGATCACTTGCTGGAGATTCTCCGCAGCGTGGCTAAATAAGCAAGCGTGCTAAATAAAACAACGAGCTTCATAAAAGCAGCGCGGCTTAATAATAAAGAAGATGTCTATGATAAAGAAAATGATGTTTGTCATGGTTTCAGGACTTGTGCTGATGTTCACCTCGTGTGGCGATCAGCACAAGGCTCAATCTCTGGTCAAGGATTTTCTTAATGAAAACCTCGTTGATCAGGACTGCAGCTATGAGCGTTTCTCCCGCCTCACTCCTACCGCCATGATCAGTTTCGGCCAGATGAAGGAGATGCGACAAAATGTCAGCAAACTGCCTTACGTCAAGAAGAATATTGATTATAATGATGCAGCTTATCCTGACACCTTATTATATTTAAGGGCTACATACAAGCTGACCAACCATCAGGGCGAGAAGCAGGAAGTAACCCAAACCTTTTATCTTGATAAAGGTTTGACAAGAGTAATCGGGTTTAAGGAAAACTAAAAAAACAGTTAAGAATTGCCTTTCAGCAAGGCAGTAAGAATAAACAGAAAGAGTTGACTAGCATTTTAACTAGCCAACTCTTTTTTCATATAATCTCTTATTTCTTTTCTAGCTAGAGTCAGACGATTCTCAGCCGCTTTATATCCGAGGTTCAGACTTTTGGCAATCTCGCTCACCTGCATTCCTTCGAAGAGATTCAGGCGGTAAACCTTGCTTCTCTTCTCCGTGAGCCTGGCAATTCCACGCTCCAGAATCTCGTTGGTCTGCTGGGCAGAGAAAACAGATTCGCCATCAACATCATATATTCCCTTCCAGTCACTGGCACACAGGGAGTGCTCATACTCCTCTATCTTATGTTTGCGACGGTAATAATCGATAATCAGATTCTTGGCAATGGTGTATACAAAACATGGTAAGGTTACAGGCGTAATCATCTTATCGCCTCGAAGTAATCGCACAAAAGTATTCTGCACGATGTCTTCAGCCTCGTCTGCCGGAAGCGAACGCGACATGACATACAACTTCAGCTCGTTGTAGTGTTCAGAGTAATAATCAGCAATGATGCTGTAATTTGAATTTGTTTGTTCCATGATGGCGATTGTTTTAATCATGTTTTTCGTTTTTCTATATTGCAAAGGTAATAAAAAAACAGAAAGCCACCAAAGGAAAGAGAAAAAAAATGTGCTAAATGTTCGTTTTGAAACATTTAGCACATATGATAGAAACAATTTGTAACATGAAATGTTACGCATCGCAAAGTTTTATTTCTTAATTCAAACCTTTTTACAGGTTGGATTACTTAATCATGTCAACGCTTCTCTTGAGGAATGCGTCGAGCGAAGCACCCTTCAACATACCGTTCTGAAGCAGGGCGAGGTCGATGAGCTGGTGAACAATGTTGTTGTTCTTAGCATAGCCCGAGATGATTTCGTTGCGCTTAGCCTTCTCATCGCTGATGGCCTTCTCTGTGTTGTGAACATCATCCTTCTCCTGCTGGGTAATCTCTTCAGGCTTCTTCTTGTTCTGCTCCTGATGGAGTACGGCAAGGCGAGCTTCCTGACCCTTGATTTCTGCAAGGATTGGCTTCAATGTTTCAGCAGTGTTGGCCTCAGCATCTTCCAATACCTTCTTTACCAGAGCATGGTCTGAGTTCAGTACGATGTTGTAGCTGTCTGGCATCTGACCGTAGAAGTTCATGCCTGCCTGGAACTGGCTCATCGCCTTCATACGGCGCATGTACTCGTTCTGGGTGATGAGCACCGGCTGGTTCTGTTCGCCCAAAGCCTGAATCTCAACAAAGAATTCTGTCTTGTCGAGTTGAGGCATCTGAGAGCGGAATACTTCTGTCAAGTTGTCAGACTGCTCTTTGCTCAAATCGGTCTTCTTAGCATCTTCCTTCACGATGAGGCGGTCGATGATGTCGGCGTCAACACGTGTAAAGCGACACTTCTCCAACTTCTGCTCCAGCATGTTTACCATCGGCGTATCGAGCTGACCTTCCATCAGGAGTACAGAATAACCCTTCTGCTTGGCAGCTTCGATGTAAGAATACTGCTCTTCCTTATTGTTGGCATAGAGATAAACCAGGTTGCCGTCCTTATCGGTCTGGTTGTCCTTAATCAGCGTCTTGTACTCCTCAAAAGTAAAGTACTTGCCCTCAACATCTTTCAGAAGTGCGAAGTCCTTTGCGCGCTCGTAGAAATCTTCCTGAGAGAGCATTCCGTAGTTGATGAAGATCTTGAGATCATCCCATTTCTCTTCAAACTCCTTGCGGTTCTCCTTGAAGATAGAGTTCAGACGATCGGCTACCTTCTTGGTGATGTAGGTAGAAATCTTCTTCACGTTGCTGTCGCTCTGCAGATAGCTTCGGCTTACGTTCAGCGGAATATCCGGTGAATCGATTACACCATGAAGCAATGTGAGGAATTCTGGTACAATGCCTTCTACCTGGTCGGTTACGAACACCTGGTTGCAATAGAGCTGAATCTTGTTGCGCTGCATGTCGATGCTGCTCTTGATGCGTGGGAAGTAGAGAATACCCGTGAGATTAAATGGGAAGTCTACATTCAGATGAATCCAGAACAACGGGTCGTCCTGCATCGGATAAAGGGTGTGATAGAACTTCTTGTAGTCCTCATCCTTCAAGGTGCTAGGAGTCTTTGTCCAGAGAGGCTCCACATTATTAATAATGTTATCCTCATCTGTCTCCACATTCTTTCCGTCCTTCCACTCGGTCTTCTTGCCGAAAGCAACAGGCACTGCCATAAACTTGCAATACTTGTTCAGAAGCTCCTCAATCTTGCTCTTCTGCAGGAATTCCTTGCAATCATCAGCAATATGGAGGATGATGTCTGAACCACGCTCAGCCTTGTCAGCATCTTCGATTTCGAAAGCAGGTGAACCATCGCAGCTCCACTTTACAGCCTTGCTTCCCTCTTTGTAGCTCTTGGTAATGATTTCTACCTTGCTGGCTACCATGAAAGAAGAATAGAAGCCGAGACCGAAGTGGCCGATGATGGCGTTGGCATTCTCCTTATACTTGTCGAGGAAGTCAGTTACGCCTGAGAATGCAATCTGGTTGATATATTTATCGATTTCCTCCTCAGTCATACCTATACCATGGTCGCTGATAGTCAAGGTTCCAGCCTTCTCATCGAGAGAGACACGAACGGTTGTGTCGCCTATCTCGCCCTTGAAATCGCCCTGAGCTGCAAGAGTCTTCAACTTCTGTGTAGCATCTACGGCGTTTGAAACCATCTCACGGAGGAAGATGTCGTGATCTGAATATAAGAATTTCTTGATGACAGGGAAAATGTTCTCTGTCGTTACACCAATATTACCTTTCTGTGCCATAATATAAAATGTTTTTATTCGTATTTACTTTATTATTGTTTGGCAAGGGGGCTTACAAATAGCGTGCCAAAATATAAGAAAGGTCTGAAAGCCCCAAACACATCACGCCCTGCAAGGGCAAAAGCTTCGTTGCATCAAGGTATAATCAAAGCTTTTTGCTCTTACAGGGCGTGTAGAGTTCACTCTCGGAAACAGAATCTCATGGTTAAATATCTCTTGGGAATCCCTTTGCCAAACCGCCTTCGCTTGTTTCCTTGTAAAGCGAAGGTAGGTCATGACCCGTCTGTCGCATTACTTCAACTACACGGTCGAAAGATACGGTATGATGGCCATCTGAGAAGGAAGCGTAGAGGTCTGCATCCAAAGCTCGGGCGGCAGCAAAGGCATTTCGCTCAATGCAAGGAATCTGAACCAGTCCGCAAACCGGGTCGCAGGTCATTCCGAGATGATGCTCCAATCCCATTTCGGCAGCATATTCTACCTGAGCCGGACTGCCTCCGAAAAGCTGACAGGCTGCAGCCGAAGCCATGGCGCAGGCAACACCTACCTCGCCCTGGCAACCTACATCAGCACCGCTGATAGAAGCATTCTGCTTTACGATGTTGCCTACCAATCCGGCTGTAGCCAAGGCTCTCAAGATGCGCTGTTCACTCATATCATGAGAAGTAAACATGTGGTAGAGTACGGCTGGCAATACACCGCAGGCGCCACAGGTAGGAGCTGTAACGATGGTGCCACCCGAAGCATTCTCTTCGCTCACAGCCAGCGCATAAGCATAAACCAAGCCGCGGCTCTGCAGGGAAGCACGGTAACCCTTCGCCTTTATATAATAGGTGGCAGCCTTACGCTGTAGCTTCAGCGGACCAGGCAAAACACCTTCATGGTCCAAACCATTTCTGATGCTCTGCTTCATCGTTTGCCAAACCATGTCGAGATAATCCCAGATATCTTCCGATTCGCATTTTTCAACATACTCCCAGAATGAGCGTCCGTTATCATAGCACCATTGCTTGATGTCGGCGAGCTTGTTCAGATCATAAACATCCTTGGCGCCCAGTTCTTCGTTGCCGGCAGTACCATCTGATATGGCTCCACCACCAATGCTGTAAACGGTCCATTCATCAATAATATCGCCGTTCAGATCCTTGCCCACAAATTTCATTCCGTTGGGATGATAAGGCAGGAAAGTCTGTGGCTGCCAGATAATATTCACAGTTTTATGAGGTCTGAGCACTTCTTCTATTGCCACATCAGTCATGTGTCCCTTACCCGTAGCAGCCAGACTTCCATAGAGGGTTACTTCATAATAAGAAGCGTTAGGGCAACGCTCCAGAAAAAGTTTGGCAGCACGCTGAGGTCCCATCGTATGACTGCTCGATGGTCCCTTACCTATTCTATATAATTCCTTTAATGACTTCATTTTTCTCGTATTTAATATTTTTACTTATCGATTTTTCCCTTTTAATGGGCTCAGTTACTTATTTCTTCAGTTTACCATCAGAAAGTTACTTCATCTGCTTGGCTTTCAGGATGATGACATCCGTGAGAGGTCTGTCGTTGTTCGCCTTATCGGTAGCCACATTCTGAATCTTATCAACCACATCCATGCCTTCAAGCACCTCTCCGAATACAGTGTAGCCGTTGTCAAGGTGAGGAACACCACCATGCTTGATGTAACCCTTCTGCAACTGTTCTGAAGGAATGGCGTAATACTTGCCTTCCCGTTTCAGTTTTTCTACATAATATTCCATCTGCCGTGGAGAAAAATTTCTACCCCAGGTGATGTAGAAATCAGTAGACGCCGAAGCTTTGGTCGGATTTTCATCATCTCCTTCGCGAGCAGCACAGAGCTGTCCGCGCTTATGATAATATTTAGGATAGATGATTTCTGCCGGAACCGTATAGTTTACATCAAACTTCTGCGGCTTTTCCATGTTCACCTTTCTGCATGAATAATCGCCACCCTGAATCATGAAATTCTTGATGACACGCTGAAAGATGCAACCGTCATAATAGCCCGAATTGACAAGTTTCAGGAAATTATCCCGATGCTTGGGAGTATCGTTGTAGAGAGACACGAGAATGTTGCCCATCGATGTTTCCAGCAATACCTGAGGGCAGGTTGGATCGTGCGGTGTTTCCCAGTCTAGCAGAGAATCGGGCTTAGACGCCACAACTTTTCCGGCTGGTTCTGATGTGTTCTGATTGCCTTCACTCTGAGCGAATGTCGTAACAGGCACCGTAAGAAGAGCGAGTGTCAATAATCTGATGATCTTCTTCATATTTTTGTATAATTTTACATCTATTTATGTTATCGGATGCAAAGATAATGATTTTATTCTAAAAAATTGATTTTTTATGCGGGAAAAGTTACTTTGTTTCATACATTCTTCATATCTTTGCAGCAGAAGACAGAAAATGCAATCAATTATGAAGAAAAAAATATATATTATCATCGCTTTTTGCACTTTCCTCACTACAGAAACAAGTGCTCAGCAACAGGTAAGCTTCGGACCATTGCACAGTCCGGACAGTCCGCGCGAAGAATGGTTGCTGCCTGGCGATACGGTTTACCAGGCAGGAAAACCTATGATTTATCAGGGAAAACCGGTGAAGAATGCATATATGACTCCTGCCCGACTATCAGATAAGAAAGAAACTCTCGGCAAAAACGGGTTGCTGGGCGATGCTTCGCTAGACAGCACCTATTATAATAATCCCATCTCCAACCTTACCAACAGCTTGAGTTATCCGTTGGGCTATGGCTGGGGGCTGCACAAGGGATTGAATCTCTCGGTAGATCTTTCTGCCTTTGCCACATTCGGCAAGAATGTGCCTCACAGAGGCGGTTTCACCCAGACCATCGATGCAACCTACCTAACGCCACTCACCAAAGACAACAAACTTTGGTTGGCTCTGGGCACTTATATCAACAACGTAAACTATGGTGGAGACAGTTATCATGATGGTGGAGTCTACGGCATTCTGGGCTACCAGTTTAATGAGCATTGGGAGGCATACGTTTACGGTCAGCTTAGTGTTGCCAACAATTACAATTCTCTTTACGGCCGTTATGGCGGTTATGGCTATGGTCCATACGGCTATTCGCCTTGGGGCTACGGAATGTATCCTTGGGGAATGGGCAGAGGAATCATGCCGGGTGGTTACGGAATGGGAGTACCTGGCGCCAACGTTTTAGGCGCCGGTGTAAGATACACTAATTCCAAAAAGACTTTCTCTATCGGCTTAAACGTAGAAGGAGTATGGTATGATAATAAGACGCCGTCCTATTTCAAGCAATACGACTATCCTGTGCCAAAGTCGCCTGAAAAGGATTAAGAAAAAGGATGGTTTTAAGTTAAGAAAAAGATAAAAGGTCGCTTTGGCTTAAGAAAAAGACAAAGCATAAAAAGAAAGAGGTTCACTTTTCAATATAATCATATTGAAGTGAACCTCTAAGTTTATTCTGAAAAGAATCAGTTTACATAGAATCATCTCTCTCCATGAGATTATACCTATGAGTTTGGATTCTATTCAGCGAGAATCTGGACTATTCTTTCTGCTGAGCGGCCATCCCATCTGTCAGGAATGCCTGCTTTCTTCCATTCACCCTTCAGAAGTTTCTGCATAGATTGCTTCAGTAACTCCGGATCTTCAGCAACCAGTTCGTTTGTGCCCACCTTTACAGTTTCAATATGCTCAGTATAGCTGTTGAGCGTAATGCAAGGAACCCCATTGAAGGTAGCTTCTTCAGCAACATTACCCGAATCGGTAATCACACCTTTAGCGTGAGCTGTAAGATAAGCAAACGACAGATAATCGAGCGGCTGAACAACCTGGATTCCACTCTGATGATTACTCTCTTCCTGATAAGCCTTGAATGCGAGCACGAAGCCCAAGGCTTTACCTCGAAGCGGAGCAATAACCTTCACTCCAGCCTGTCGCGCCTCTTCATCTATGACAGAAATGAGCGATTTCATCTCATCAATGTTATTGACGATGGCCTTGCGGTTCAAGGTCAAAACCATATATTCGCCTTCTTTCAGATGAAACTCGTCCATGACTTCCGGACGCTGCATTTTAGACTGAAGGAAGCGGATGTTGTCGATAAGCACATTTCCTACCATGTAAACCTTAGACAATTCTGCACCTTCCTTGTTGGCGATGCTGTTGTTTGAAATGCCAGCGGTAAAGAGAATATCTGACAAGCCATCAATCACCAGACGGTTGATTTCCTTTGGCATGGTAATGTCAAAACTGCGGGTTCCGGCTGCAATATGAGCAAGCTGCACACCCTGCTTCTTGGTAACAATAGCCACAGCCATGGTTGAAGCCAGATCATCAACCACAATGACAACATCTGTAGCATTCTGCTGCAGATAGCGCTCAAACTGACCCATCACCTGTCCGGTAAGTTCGTTCATGTTTGGACAGTCTACGCCGAGATAAGCATCCGGTTTCTGAACGCCTAAGTCATCGAAAAGAGAAGATTCCAATGTCGGATCATCCTCTTTTCCTGTGTAAACCAACTGATAGCTGATTTCGTTACCAGCTTCCTGAGCATTACGAATTGCTCTAATTACGGGCGCAACCTTGATAAAGTTAGGTCTTGCACCTGCAACGATACAGATTTTCTTCATTTTTATCCTGTTTTATATTTTTACTTACTGAACTTACAGTTTACTGATATTCAGAGTGCTTTATTTTCTTGAGCCAAAGGGCATTATCCATTGACTCAGAGGTCTTTATCCCTTAAAAAGGTCTTTGATTCCTCCGATAGAACCCAAGAGATTGGTTGCCTCGTATGGCAGATAAACCACCTTATTATCCTTACCCTGTGCTACTTCCTGCATCATGCTGATGTATTTCTGGGCCAGGAGATAGTTGGCTGGATTCGTACTCTGTCCTACAGCTTCCGTAATCTTCTGAATGGCAATAGCCTCGGCCTCAGCCTTACGGATGCGGGCAGTAGCCTCACCTTCTGCATTCAGGATAGCCTGTTGTTTGGCAGCCTCAGCCTTGTTCACGATGGCAGCCTTCTCACCTTCTGAGAGCAGACGCTGCTTTTCCTTCTCACCTTCAGAAGTCAGGATGGTAGCACGCTTGTTGCGTTCAGCCTGCATCTGCTTTTCCATCGCCTGGAGCACACTCTCAGGAGGTGTAATATCCTGCAACTCTACTCGATTTACCTTGATTCCCCACTTATTGGTTGCATCATCCAAAACTGCACGGAGTTTGGTGTTAATCGTATCGCGGGAGGTAAGAGTCTGGTCAAGTTCCATCTCACCTATTATATTACGCAAGGTAGTTTGGGTCAGTTTCTCTATGGCGTTTGGCAGATTGTTGATTTCATACACACTCTTGAATGGGTCCACAATCTGGAAATAGAGCAACGCATTTATCTGCATCTGGATATTATCCTTAGTGATTACATTCTGACGGTCGAAATCGTAGACCTGTTCACGAAGGTCGATGCTGTTTGTATAAACGTATCTTCCGTTTCTCATAGACACAATATCCTTGGCATGGTCAATGAAAGGAATGATGACATTAATACCCGGCTTGAGCGTAGCAAAATATCGTCCGAGACGCTCTATGATTTTCGTCTCACTTTGAGGGATGATGACGATGGTTTTCTTAACCACTACGAGTGCAAGTGCTACTAGAGCCACCAGCACATAAATTCCTATGTTCATGATGTTTATACGATTAAGTGAATAATGTTGATTTTAAACTTTTCCTACCTAAACTTTTTCTACCTTGAGGATGATAGATTCGTGACCTAAGATTCGAACCTTATCACCTACAGCGAGCGGTTCGGCAAGATGCGGAGCTTCCGCTTTCCAATCATCTCCATCCAGCTTCACTCTACCATATCCTCCGGCAGGAATCATCTCGGTCACTTCCCCTATCTGTCCTGCCAGCGCATCGGCGTTACTGCGGCGGTATTCCCCACCCTTGTGTAGCGATTTCAGCAGATGCGGACGAACCAACCAGATGCTAAGCATAGAGCAGATAGCCCAAACCACTACCTGCACCCAGAAAGGTGCTCCTACTAATGCCACAGGAATGCTGATGAGCGCACCAATGGCAAAACAAGTAACATAGAAATCGCCCGAAGACAACTCTAAGATGAGACAGATGAACATCACCGATGTCCATATCAGCCAAAGGTTATGAGATAAATACTCCATACTTAACAATTTTAATTTGATTCTTCTAATCCTTATCTTCTGCGGGTTGTAGTCTTCTTTCTGGTTGTAGAAGTCTTGCTCGTAGAACCTACCTTAAAAGTTGTCTGAGGTTTATAATACTTCAGCGCAGTAGGCATTTCCTTCTGCAAGGCAGCAATACGCTTGGCGTCTGAAGGGTGATCACTGAAAATATCACTCTGATTGCTGCTAGAGCCCTGCGACATTCGCTGCCAGAAAGGAATGGCCTGCTGAGGATCGTAACCAGCCATGGCAGCGAAGATAAGCCCCATGTAATCTGCCTCGGTTTCATTATCACGGGAATACTTCAGATTGCGGAATGAGAAATATTGTCCGGCAACTGCACTTGCCACATTACCTACACCATTACCTACTGTCTGGTTCAACACAGTTCCCAGAATGCTTGTACCGGTTTGCTGATTCTGCTGTTTGGTGAGCTGCTCAGCACTATGTTTAGCCACAGCATGAGCTATTTCGTGACCCAAAACGATTGCCAAACCGGTTTCATTCTGAGTATAAGGCAAAAGTCCTTCATAAACCACGATTTTACCGCCAGGCATACAGAATGCATTGGCAGACTTATCTTGTACCAGATTGAATTCCCATGAATAATTCTTCACGTCGGCTTCAAATCCATTCTGCTTCAAATAGAGTTCAACAGCATTGGCAAGTCTTTTTCCTACTCGCTGAATCATCGCCGTATTGGCTGCATTGGTCGACTTCTTGGCAGAAGCCATGTACTTTGTGTATTCCTGATTAGACAGACTGAGAACCTGCTCATCGGATACAGAGATGCGATGAGTGCGACCGGTCAGAGGCACCGTCTGAGTAGTGCCGCAAGATGACAGCGCAAGGACTGCCACAACTGTCAGAACTAAAACCTTAAACTTTTTCATCTTAACTTACTTATGTATATTAAATATGTTTATTCATTAAGTTTATGTGCTGTTTGAAACACATTTTCTCTGCAAATATACTATTTCTAGTTGAAACCACCAAAGAAAAATGAGAAAAACATGAAATATAACCTAAAAATAACACAAGATAACTGACAAAAAGGGGTGTACGAAAAAAAGATGGCAAAAAAATAAGGTGTGGCACAATCTTTGCAGTTTCGCAAAACCGTCAGACTGCCAGATGACAGCTGCCCGAGAAAGCAGCATTATCAGCAGACTGGGTTTAAGAAGTATAACATTAAAATATTTTAATATGAACACAAAGAAGGAAGTGCCTGTATTGCTCTTGACAGGCTACCTGGGTAGTGGAAAGACAACCCTTCTCAACAAGATTTTAGCTAACGAAAAAGGTATTAAGTTTGCCGTCATCGTCAACGATATTGGTGAAGTCAATATTGATGCAGCCCTGATAGAAAAAGGTGGCGTAGTAGGTCAGAAAGATGATTCGCTCGTTTCTCTCCAGAATGGTTGCATCTGCTGCACATTGAAGATGGACCTGGTTGAACAGCTCAAGGAAATCGTAGACATGAAGCGTTTCGATTACATTGTCATCGAGGCTTCCGGAATCTGCGAGCCTGCTCCTATTGCACAGACCATCTGCTCTATCCCATCCCTCGGTCCTCAGTACATCGAGAATGGCATTCTGCGCCTTGACAGCATCGTTACCGTAGTAGATGCTTTGCGTATGAAGGATGAATTCTCCAACGGCAGCGACCTGATGAAGAAGAATATGGATGAGGAAGATTTGGCTTCGCTCGTCATCCAGCAGATTGAGTTCTGCAACATCATTCTTCTGAACAAGGCTGCAGAGGTTGAACCTAAGGAGCTGGAGCACTTGAAGCAGATTATCCGTGCCATCCAGCCTAAGGCAGAAATCTTTGAATGCAACTATGGTGACGTTGACTTGAATCTGATTGTCAACACCAAGAAGTTTGATTGGGAAACCGTATCCACTTCAGCCGGTTGGATTCAGGAGATTGAATCAGAAAGAAACGAAGAGCATGAAGAAGATGATGAAGAAGAAGCACATGAACATCATCACCATCATGACGAGGAAGACGAACATGAGCATCATCATCATGACCACGATGAGCATGACCACGAGCATGACGAGCATGAACATCATCATCATCACCATCATCACGACCATGACCATGACCATGATCATGAAGGCGGAGAAGTTGAGGAATACGGAATCGGTACATTTGTCTACTACCGCCGCAAACCTTTCGACTTGGGTCTCTTCGATGATTTCGTAGCAAGAAAATGGCCTAGAGACGTGGTTCGCGCCAAGGGAATCTGCTATTTCGATGATGAGCGCGACATGTGCTACGTGTTCGAGCAGGCTGGCAAGCAGAAGACTGTAAAGCAGGCTGGCCAATGGTTGGCTACCATGCCGAAAGACGAACTCGCCCAGGTCTTGATGAATAACCCACAGCTGCAGAAGGAATGGGATCAGGAATTGGGCGACCGCATGATAAAAATCGTATTCATCGGTCAGCATATCAAGGAACAGAAAGATGCTATCATTGCTGAGCTCGACAAGTGCTTGGCGTAGAATCTTATTCACCCGGCTTCCTGGCAAAAAGCAAAGGAAAAATAGCTCAAAATGAGCAGAAAACAAGAAAAACGGAGGAAAACGAACAAAAAAGTGAAGTTTTTCCTCCGTTTTTTAGTTTAATTCGTTTTTTTTTGTTAATTTTGCACCCGAATAATAAAAGCGTAATAAATATGAAGACAAACTTCAGACCGGCGTATATAAAGGACTTTGCTGCTTGCTGGAAAGTCATCGACCAGGCTCGCCAAAGTATGATAGAATCGGGACGTCACCAATGGACTGAGGAATATCCATCAGAAAAAGACATCAGAAAAGACATAGAAAATGGCAACGCCTTCGTTCTGACAGTAAACGAAGAGGTGGTTGTCTATGGAGCAGTCATATTGAATGGTGAACCCAAATATAAGAAATTAGTAGGCAACTGGATTACTGATGGCGATTATTATGTAATACATCGCTTTGCTACGTTGCCTAGTTTCCAGCGTGAAGGTTTGGCGCGTATTTTCATCAGTAAGGTGAACAGCATGTGCGAGGTAGAAAAAATACCTAGCATCAAGGTTGACACCAACTTTGACAATACGCCGATGATTAACCTTCTGTCTTCGATGGGTTTCTGCATCTGCGGACGTGTAAACTATGGAGGAAACAGAGGTCAGCGTTTCGCCTTTGAAAAACTCTCCATAGCCATGGAACCTGCAGATTAATTTCTGACCATCGAAAAACACAACATTTGATAAACATCCTCAAACATTCATTATGGAAGAGAAACTATTGCAGATGAAGAGCTTGGTTGAAAGACTCAACCAAGCTTCGGATAGTTATTATAACGGAAAAGGCGAACTCATGACCGACTATGAGTGGGACGCCCTTTTCGACCAGCTCAAGAGATTGGAAGAGGAAACAGGCGAAATTCTGCCTGACTCCCCTACTAATCGCGTGTCAGAAGATTCTATCGTAGGAAAGAAAGAGGAGCATGAATTTGCCGCCCTCTCTCTGGCAAAGACCAAACAGGTAAGTGATCTTGTAAAATGGGCAGAAGACCGCCCTATCTGGATTTCATGGAAACTGGACGGACTGACCCTCGTAGTAACCTATGACGGCGGAAAACTCACCAAGATCGTTACCCGCGGTAACGGACACATCGGCACCAACATTACCCACTTGGCTCCAGCCATTTCAGGCATTCCTGCTACCATTTCAGAGAAAGGACATCTTGTAGTAAGAGGGGAAGCCGTCATTTCGTATGCTGATTTCGAACAGTTCATCATCGAAAGCGAAGGCGATTACGCCAATCCACGAAACCTCGCTTCAGGCTCACTCACGCTGAAGGATATTGATGAGGTGAAGCAGCGCCACATCCAATGGATTCCGTTCACCCTGGTTTATACTGATCGGGAACTTACCTCATGGGGCGAACGCATGCAGATGCTGAAAGACCTGGGAATGAATCCTGTAGAACGAGAGCGTATTGACCACCCTACCACAGAAAATATCCAGCTGGAAATAGACAAGTTTACGGAGAAGGTGACAAGCAAGAAGAATCCTTTCCCGGTAGACGGACTGGTGATTTGCTACGATGATACGGCTTATGCAGCTACCGGTTCGGTTACAGGCCACCACGCTACGAGGGCAGGATTTGCCTTCAAATGGCAAGATGAACATGCAGAGACAGAACTCGACCACATCGAATGGTCGTGCGCAGCCAGCACCATCACGCCTGTAGCTGTTTTTAAACCGGTAGAACTTGAAGGAACCACCGTGCAGCGTGCCTCACTCTGCAATGTAAGCGAATGCGAGCGTCTGGGCATTGGCGACAAGGGAACCAGACTGCAGGTCATCAAGGCCAATAAGATTATCCCGAAGGTAATCAATATTACAGAGGTTGTGGGGAGTTTTGTCATTCCCGACGAATGTCCGGTTTGCCATGCGACAGCCGTAGTGCGCGAGAGTGAGAGCGGCACGAAGACTCTCCATTGCACCAATGCAGCCTGCCCAGCCAAACAACTTAAGAAATTTGCCCGCTTCGTCAGCAAGGAAGGAATCAATATTGACGGAATCTCAGAACAGACTGTCTGGAAATTCATCAATCATGGTTTTATCAGGGAATATGCAGATTTCTACAAACTGAAGAATTATGCGTTCGAGATTTCCTGTTTCGAAGGATTTGGCAAGAAGAGCGTAAGCAATCTTCTGGAGAGTGTAGAGAAAAGCCGCCATACTGATGGCCGTCATCTGCTCTACGCCTTGAATATTCCGCTCTGCGGCGGCGATGTGGCTAAAAAACTGCTCAGCCGTTACAAGGTGAAGGAACTGATAGAAACGGCGCGCCTGAGCATGTTCGATGATGAGTTTGCAAGCATTGATGGCATTGGACCGGAAAAGAGTGCCAAGTTTATCGCATGGTTCAAGGACGATATTCATTTCCAGCATGTGCAGCATCTGCTGTCCGAGCTGATTATCGAGGAGCAGGAGCCTGTAGAAACGGGAAACAAATGCCAGGGACTGACTTTCGTCGTAACCGGAGATGTGCATCATTACAAGAACCGCAACGAGCTGAAGGCTTATATTGAAAGTCAGGGCGGCAAGGTTACGGGAAGCGTTAGCAAGAGTACTAACTTCCTGATTAACAACGATGCAGCTTCGCAGAGTTCGAAGAACAAGAAAGCCCATGAACTCAATATTCCAATCATTACCGAGGATGAGTTCATAGAAAAGTTTCAGGAGCAAGCAAGCGAATAAAACAAAATAGAAAAAGCGAAAGCCAGATTCCGGATTACGGACTTGGCTTTCGCTTTTCTAGTTTTAAGAACCTGCAAATTCTCTGTTATTATTCTCCAAGGAACTGACCCATGAAGAGAATGGCGCCACTGTTACGTTCGGTAATGAAATAAACGAATGGGCGGTTGGCATGAAATTCTACACGCTTCATCTCGTGAGGACCCAGTGAGGTCAGCATCACAGCAGCTGTTACGGCAGCAGCCTTGGTTCCACGCTCGCTTACCTCAATCTTTGCCTTCTGCAACATCTTCGATACGTAGAAGTTGCCATTGGCAAAACGGCTGAAATCTGCCGTGCCTGGCTGGAAGATGCTTGGAGCGCCCAATTTACTGATAATCTGGTTGAGCGACAAATCCATCTCTGTGGTAAACTTAGGGAATTTTAAATCTACCTGGCAACGGTCCATGTCATTACTCAACTTCTGAAGTTTATCTGCATCCATCTCCTTCATCACCTCGCTGATGCTCTTGCCAGCCTTAGGAAGAAGAACGGTCATCTGATAACTTCCATTTCCGTATGGCAGCTCTACAGCCTGCAACATATCATTTTCAGTATAGGCAAACTTCTTGTTCTGGTGCATCATGTTCACCTTTTTAATATCGCGGGTGTAACCGCTGAAGTTCTCGAGTCTAGTATTCTTCGCATCAAACTTCTCCTGCCAGATTCCATTAAAATAAATAGCATTCAGAAGGTAAGAAACGGCTGCTGGGTCTACCTGGTCGATAATGCTAGGAATCATGCCTTTAGTCTGCTTCTTGCACCAGTCATTAATGCGAGTGGCAGATTTAGGAGAGGTAAAGTCCATGCTCTCCACGCCCGCCTGATAAGAATCGGCTACGGTACGAGCGAAATCGCTGTTCAATGTGAAATTCTTATTGATGGCGATAAAGTTGGCAATATTTACGGTTGTCTGCTTGTCGAGCTTGCCAGCCGAAAGCATCAGCGCCTTATAACAGTCGTTGAGTTCCTTCACACTCACGCCCTCGCAACCGATTGCCTTCAGAATCTCCTGCTGAGTCTTGCCGTCGGCACCATTTGCAAGCATTCCCATCAGATAGGCGATGCTCATTGGCGAAACCACCTCAGAATCCATACCGCTGATCTGCTGATAGAGTCTGAAAGCGAAATCATTATTCTTCTTCACGATGTTCTGCTGAGCCTCTGAGAGGACAAGATAACTCTCGTCCATTTCCTCATCTGCCGACGGACGGGCAGCCTCTGCCTCCGTTATCTTCTCAGCCTTTGTTGCGTTCTCATTCTGTGCATTCTTGCTTGAGCTGCAAGAAGTCATTGCCATTGCAGCTGAAGCTAAAATAGCTGCACTAAATACTTTCTTATACATATTTCTCTAATTTATTGGTTCATTTTAATGACTCAACGCTCCTGAACCCATAGGGACTTTTTCTCTTTAAAAGGCATTTCCCGAATCGGAATCTGAATCGTGAGTTCTGAAGATAAAATGAAAAATCGGCTAATCCTTGCATGGGAAAAGCCGATTTTACTATTTCTTAACAAAAACATCTATGTTCTTTACAAAAAAAATCAATGCAGCGGTGCCTCTTCCGATGGTCTGCCTGGCTTAATTCTGAGATGATATCTGTTTCCATCATATTCCACGCGCATGATGTTCGTCCTGTTGGTCTTCATCTCATCGCTCGAATTAGCCACAAGATGTTCGTATAGATCTATTGCCACATGTCCCATCGTTCTGCGCAGATTGATTTCGATGCAAGGAACCACGCCCAGTCCGGTTCTGTTTACGTCCTCACCTTCCTGATTCAGCACAGCCTCGCAGAATTCATCCTTCTCCCCTTTCGTGCAGATCATCATGTCAACGCCAAACGGACCACTGTAAATATCCTTCAGCGCTGGTTCCATTACTCCGATGATGCGCTGTCTGATTCCGGCAAGCTGAGCCTCGCTAATGAGCGGTTTCAACATTTCCACCTTATCAGTTTCAGAGCAGAGCACATTGCCCGAATAGGCATTCTTGATCGTATCGAAGAGCGAAAGACCGCGATAGTGCGCCTTACCATCTTTCATTTCAAACTCCATGGCGAAATCTCTCACCTTATTATATAGAGGTTCTACGGTTACGCCGCCCTGATGATAAATCATGTTTGCCACCCATCTTTCGAAGGTAGGATAATCTCCGGCAGTCCTGAAGTCCTCAGCACTCACATATTTCACACCCCTCCCGCTACTGCTCCAGGGAGCCTTGACAACAGCTTTGCCGTGCTGGAGAATGAGTTCTTTTACACGGGCCGTCTCAGTAACATATTCCACGCCTCGCTGCAGATGAAGGGCAGCCCATTGCCTGCTGCTCACCTCGCGTACCTTATTTAATACAGCATTAGTCGGCAACATAATCTCCGGCATTCCCAAACGCTCCAACTCACCTTTCAGCGACAGGTTCCATCCCCAGGGATGAACACTGTCCAGAAATTCAGTCTTGAGCAGATGCTTCAGCTGAGGCTTGGTGATGAATTCAACCTTGCTGTTCAGTTCAGCCCCAAAATGGCGCACCCTGTTCTTCGCAAAATCAATATCATCCACAAGTACGAGGTCGCCCTCTTCCGCCCAAAGAGCCGGAATGAAAGCAAGATCACTTCTAAGTTGTCTACCCGCATGAGGCGCGGTGAACTGTTTCAGATTTGCAGCCAAAGCCAAATCATGTTCTGGATTGAAAATATGTAATTTCATGGTGCAAAGATATAAAGAAAAGTGCAAAAAAGGGCAGAAAATGCCCATTTTTACTTAGACAAGTGCTAAATAATGAAAAAAAAGTTACTTTTTGCTATCTAGAGTTTGCAAATTAGAAATATTTAATTACCTTTGCATCGTAAAAACAATTAGAAACGATATAAACTCATGGAAGAAGCATTCTTCAGAACACATACATACCTCGTAGAGCATACGGACGCACCAGTAAGACGCACTCTGATGGACGAAATCGACTGGAGCGACCGTTTGATTGGCATAAAGGGAACACGCGGTGTAGGAAAGTCTACATTCCTCCTTCAATATGCCAAGGAGCACTTTGGCCCTACTGACCGCAAGTGCCTGTATGTGAATATGAACAATTTCTATTTTCAAAGCAGAGGAATCGCAGATTTTGCAGGTGACTTTGTTCGCCACGGCGGCAGAACCCTTCTCATCGACCAGGTCTTCAAGCAGTCGGACTGGAGCAAGGAACTGCGCAAATGCTACGACCTCTATCCAGAGTTAAGAATCGTGTTCACAGGTTCCAGCGTGATGAGACTGAAGGAAGAGAATCCTGAGCTCAATGGAATCGTGAAAAGCTATAATTTGCGAGGCTTCTCTTTCAGAGAGTTTATCAACCTGCAGACTGGCAACAGTTTCCAGCCATATACACTCGATGAAATCTTGCGCAATCACGAGCACATCATCAAGCAGATACTGCCTAAGGTGAGCCCGATGAAATACTTCCAGGACTACTTGCATCATGGATTCTATCCATTCTTCCTGGAGAACCGCAACTTCACAGAGAATCTACTAAAGACAATGAACATGATGACCGAGGTAGACATCCTCCTCATCAAGCAAATCGAACTGAAATATCTCACCAAGATCAAGCGGCTCTTCTATCAGCTAGCTGTAGAAGGTGCCAAGGCTCCCAACGTGAGCCAGCTTGCCGAAGAGATCAACACCAGTAGAGCTACGGTAATGAACTACATCAAGTATCTTGCTGATGCGCGACTCATCAACATGATTTACCCTAACGGGCAGGAGTTCCCAAAGAAACCATCCAAGGTGATGATGCACAACTCCAACCTGATGTACGCCATCTATCCTATCAAGATAGACAAGCAGGAGGTGATGGAAACATTCTTCGTCAACTCGGTCTGGAAAGACCACAAGGTAAGCCAGACCGGCAAGGACCACTACTTTATTGTAGATGGTGAGAAGAAGTTCAGAATCTGCGATGCGCAATCTCCAAACAAGGTGCGCAACAATCCCGACATCATCTACGCCCGATACAATACCGAGGTAGGCAAGGATAACAGGATTCCGTTATGGCTTCTGGGGTTCCTTTATTAGGGAATGTTGAATGTGGAGTGTTGAATGTTGAATTGCCTAACGGCATCTGCAAGAAGACACATAAGGGCGCAAGCCTAACTCAACACTCAACATTCAACACTCAACATTAGAATAAGTTAGAATAAGAATGAATTAAATACAAAACATTTTTAATATTTTATCTAAAAGTAAAATGGCTAAAGAGAAAAAATTTATCACTTGTGATGGTAACACAGCTGCCGCACACGTAAGCTACATGTTTACTGAGGTTGCTGCTATCTACCCTATTACTCCATCATCACCAATGGCGGAGCATGTAGATGAATGGGCTGCCAAAGGTCGTAAGAACCTTTTCGGTCAGCGAGTTTCTATCCAGGAAATGGAATCAGAGGCTGGTGCTGCCGGTGCAGTTCACGGTTCTCTCCAGGCTGGTGCCTTGACTTCAACTTACACTGCTTCTCAGGGTTTGTTGCTGATGATTCCTAACATGTACAAGATTGCTGGTGAGTTGCTCCCTTGCGTGTTCAACGTATCAGCTCGTACATTGGCTTCTCACTCACTTTGTATCTTCGGTGACCACCAGGACGTAATGGCTTGCCGCCAGACAGGTTTCGCTATGTTCTGCTCAGGTTCTGTTCAGGAGGTTATGGACCTCTCTGCAGTTCCTCACTTGGCTACATTGGAGACAAAGGTTCCTTTCATTAACTTCTTCGACGGTTTCCGTACTTCTCACGAGTACCACAAGATCGAGGAGATGGATATGGAAGACATCCGTCCATTGGTTAAGGATGAGTTCATCGAGGACTTCCGTAACCGTGCTTTGACTCCTGAGCGTCCTGTTACTCGCGGTACCGCTGAGAACCCAGAGACATTCTTTACTCACCGTGAGGCTTGCAACACTTACTACGATGCAATCCCTGAGGTAGTAGAGAAGTACTGCCAGGAGATGACTAAGATTACTGGCCGTGAGTACCACCTCTTCAACTACTATGGTGCTGAGGATGCTGAGAACATCATCATCCTGATGGGTTCTGCTACAGAGCCAGCTCGTGAGGCTATCGACTACTTGAACAAGCAGGGCAAGAAGGTTGGTATGGTTGCAGTTCACCTCTTCCGTCCATTCTCTGTTGACTTCTTGAAGAAGACTATCCCAGCTACAGTTAAGCGCATCGCTGTTCTCGACCGTACTAAGGAGCCAGGTGCAGAGGGTGAGCCATTGTACCTCGACGTTAAGTCAGCTCTCTACGATGACGAGCGCAAGCCATTGATCGTTGGCGGTCGCTACGGTCTCGGTTCTTCTGATACAACTCCAGCTAAGATCGTTGCTGTATTCAAGAACCTCGAGTTGCCACAGCCAAAGAACCACTTCACTGTAGGTATCGTTGATGACGTTACATTCACTTCTCTCCCAGAAGAGGAGGAGATCCCAATGGGTGGCGACGACTTGTTCGAGGCTAAGTTCTACGGTTTGGGTGCTGACGGTACTGTTGGTGCTAACAAGAACTCAGTTCAGATTATCGGTAACAATACTAATAAGTATTGCCAGGCATACTTCTCTTACGACTCTAAGAAGTCTGGTGGTTTCACCTGCTCTCACTTGCGTTTCGGCGACAGCCCTATCCACAGTGCTTATCAGGTAAATACTCCTAACTTCGTAGCTTGCCACGTACAGGCTTATCTCCACATGTACGATGTAACACGTGGTTTGCGTAAGAACGGTTTCTTCCTGTTGAACACTATCTTCGACGGTGAGGAGTTGGTTAACTTCATCCCTAACAAGGTAAAGCGTTACTTCGCTCAGAACAACATCACTGTTTACTATATCAACGCAACTAAGATTGCTCAGGAGATTGGTCTCGGTAACCGTACCAACACCATCCTCCAGTCTGCATTCTTCCGTATCACAGAGGTTATTCCTTTGGATCTCGCTGTAGAGCAGATGAAGGCATTCATCGTTAAGTCTTACTCTAAGAAGGGTCAGGACGTTGTTGACAAGAACTTCGGCGCTGTTGACCGTGGTGGTGAGTACAAGCAGTTGACAGTAGATCCAGCTTGGGCTAACCTCGCTGACGATGAGGCTAAGGAGGATAACGCTCCAGCATTCGTTAAGGAGCTCGTTCGTCCTATCAACGGCCAGGCAGGTGACCTCTTGAAGGTTTCTGACTTCGTTAAGCACGACACAGTTGACGGTACATGGCAGAACGGTACTTCAGCATTCGAGAAGCGTGGTGTTGAGGCATTCGTACCAGTATGGAACGTAGAGAACTGTATCCAGTGTAACAAGTGTTCATTCGTTTGTCCTCACGCAGCTATCCGTCCATTCGTATTGACCGATGAGGAGCTCGCAGGCATCGAGGGTCTCAAGACTCAGGATGTTAAGGCACCTAAGGCTTTGGCTGGCATGCACTTCCGTATCGAGACTTCAGTACTCGACTGTCTTGGTTGTGGTAACTGTGCTGACGTCTGCCCAGGTAAGAAGGGTGAGAAGGCGTTGACAATGGTTCCATTCAACGTAGACGCAGAGGATATGGTCAAGGAAGCAGCTAACTGGGAGTACCTCGTACACAAGGTAGCTTCTAAGCAGGATCTCGTAGACATCAAGCAGAGCCCTAAGAACTCTCAGTTCGCTCAGCCATTGTTCGAGTTCTCTGGTGCTTGCTCTGGTTGTGGTGAGACTCCATACGTTAAGTTGATTTCTCAGCTCTTCGGTGATCGTCAGATGATTGCTAACGCTACTGGTTGTTCTTCTATCTACTCAGCTTCTATCCCATCTACTCCATATACAAAGAACGCTAAGGGTCAGGGTCCTGCATTCGACAACTCGTTGTTCGAGGACTTCTGCGAGTTCGGTCTCGGTATGGTAATGGGTAACAAGAAGATGAAGGAGCGCATCGCTCACTTGCTCGAGGAGGCTAAGGCTCAGGAGCATGTTCCTGCTGAGTTCGTAGCTGCTGCTGACAAGTGGATGGCTAACATGAACGATTCTGAGGGTTCTAAGGAGGCTGCTGCAGAGTTGAAGCCTCTCATCGCTGCCGGCGCTGAGAAGGGTTGCCCTATCTGCAAGGAGCTCAAGACTTTGGATCACTACCTCGTTAAGCGTTCACAGTGGATCATCGGTGGTGATGGTGCTTCTTATGATATCGGTTACGGTGGTCTCGACCACGTATTGGCTTCTGGTGAGGATGTTAACATCCTGGTACTCGATACTGAGGTTTACTCTAACACTGGTGGTCAGTCTTCTAAGTCTACTCCACTCGGTGCTATCGCACAGTTCGCTGCTCAGGGTAAGCGTATCCGCAAGAAGGATCTCGGTTTGATGCAGACTACATACGGTTACATCTACGTAGCTCAGGTAGCTATGGGTGCTGACAATGCTCAGACATTGAAGGCTATCCGCGAGGCTGAGGCTTATCCAGGTCCATCACTCATCATCGCTTACGCACCATGTATCAACCACGGTTTGAAGCGTAAGGGCGGTATGGGTCGTTCACAGCACGAGGAAGAGTTGGCTGTTGAGTGCGGTTACTGGCACTTGTGGCGTTACAACCCACTGTTGGCTGATGAGGGTAAGAACCCATTCACACTCGACTCTAAGGCTCCTAACTGGGAGAACTTCCGCGACTTCTTGCTCGGTGAGGTTCGTTACCTCTCTGTACAGAAGGCATTCCCTAAGGAGGCTGATGAGCTCTTCTCTCAGGCAGAGAAGATGGCTAAGCTCCGTTACCAGACTTACGTTCGTAAGAGCCAGGAGGACTGGAGCGAGCAGATCTAATCTAGCGAGATTTCAATAGGTTAAATATATCATCTCCGAAGACCTTGGTTGCGTTCTGCAATCAAGGTCTTTTTGTTTGAAAATGCTCCTTATTCATGTAAAAATTGGAAATAGGTGATGAAACATAGGGAGAAATCGTGATTTTGGGATTGAGTTCTTCAGGGGCAATTCGGAATAGTTTTGTAAAGAAAACAGAACATTCACATGTGGTATAAGACGGGCTATGAGCTTCTGCCCTTTCAGGGCGTATTGAGTAATCTCAACCGTACAGATCGAACTATTGCGGATTTTTAATCCACTAAAAGGACCGGCGCAAGAAACGCAATCAGTCTGAGTAATGTAAATTATCCTTACCTACCCAAAACAGAAACCAAAAGAGGCAAAAATCAGTGCTTTTCAGTGATTTTTCGAATGAAAAACGCAAAATAAGAGGGTTAGAAAGGTGTTTTACCCCCTCTACAAAGGGTGAAAAATGCCCCTCCTCGGACATAAAAGACAGCCTCTGAGATGATATATTTTTAACAAAAGCAACATAAAACAAGGATAAAAATGCAGAATTGAACAGTATAAAAGCTAACTTAAGTGACTTAATATGTAGATAATTGTTATACACAGAACGTTAGAGTAGAAATATAATAAAACGCACATAATATACTAATAACCAATACATTCAGGAATACACACAACCTATATCAGTTAAAACTCACAAGTTCATCTAGCGTGTCATTAAGGGTCAAGGTCATTAAGGGTCATTTTCATTTTCGGGGAGAAAAATCCCCTATAGTATATATATAAATAAATATTTATATATACTATAGCTCAAAATGACACTTTCATTTTTCTAAATGACCCTTAATGACACTGACCCTTAATGACACGCTTACTTTTTCATCCTTACTTTCCCATTGTTGATTGTTTTGCAATAAAGTTCAGCTAGAAAACCAATAGAAATCAGTATCAATCAATCACTTACACTACTTCTCCGAAAGAAAGTCAGGGTAAAAGCTTGCATTCTGCCCAAAAATGTTGTATCTTTGCACCGGCAATCGAAAGAACAGCCTTTTGTGCCTTGCTCGGGTCTTCTATTAAGACCAGCACGGGTCATAAATGATGGCAGGCGCTGGTCATCAATGAAGACCCCGAAAACGGCAGGATCGGGGCATTCTGGGGAGTTGCTTAAAGAAACAAAAATTTGAAAAGAAGAAAATTATATGATTACAGTTGATGGATTGACCGTAGAATTTGGCGGCACCACCCTATTCAAAGACATATCCTTCCAGATCAACGAGAAGGACCGTATAGCCCTGATGGGAAAGAATGGCGCAGGAAAGAGTACATTGCTTAAGATCATCGCCGGTGTGAGAAATGCTACTCGTGGCACCGTTTCCGCTCCCAAGGATTGCGTCATCGCCTATCTGCCTCAGCATCTGATGACCGAAGACGGCAGAACCGTATTCGAGGAAACCTGTCAGGCGTTTGCCCATCTGCACGAAATGCAGGCTGAGATTGACCGCATCAACAACGAGCTTACCACCCGTACCGATTACGACAGCGATGATTACATGCAGCTCATTGAGAAAGTATCCTCTCTCTCAGAGAAATTCTACGCCATCGACATGACTCATTTCGAGGAAGATGTAGAGAAGACGCTGCTCGGTCTCGGTTTCGAGCGCTCTGATTTCAACCGCCCTACAAGCGAGTTTTCGGGAGGATGGAGAATGAGGATTGAGCTGGCAAAACTGCTCTTGAAATCGCCAGACGTACTGCTGCTCGATGAGCCAACCAATCATCTCGACATTGAATCCATCGGCTGGCTCGAAGACTTCATCATCAACAGTTCGAAAGCAGTAGTTGTCATCAGCCACGACCGAAAATTCGTTGACGACATTACAACAAGAACCATCGAAGTAACCATGGGCCGCATCTACGACTACAAAGCCACTTACAGCCAATATCTGGAACTGCGTAAGGAACGCCGCGAACAGCAGATGAAGAAATATGAGGAACAGCAGAAGATGATTGCTGAAACCAAGGACTTTATAGAACGCTTCAAAGGCACTTATTCTAAAACCTTCCAGGTGCAGAGCCGCGTGAAGATGCTAGAGAAACTGGAACTTATCGAAGTGGATGAAGAAGATACAAGTCGCCTTCGACTCAAGTTCCCGCCGAGCCCACGAAGCGGTGCTTATCCGGTTCAGATGAGCGATGTGGCGATGTCGTTTGATGACAAGAAGATTTTCAGCGGCGTGAATCTTACCGTAGAAAGAGGCGACAAGATTGCCTTCGTGGGAAGAAACGGAGAGGGTAAGTCAACGCTTGTGAAATGTATCATGGGTCAGCTTCAGAACGAAGGAAAGTTGGAATTGGGACATAATGTGCAGATAGGTTATTTCGCCCAGAACCAGGCTTCTCTGCTCGATGGCGAACTTACCGTATTCCAGACCATTGATGATGTTGCCAAAGGTGAAATCCGCAACAAGATACGCGATTTGCTCGGAGCCTTCATGTTTGGCGGAGAGGATTCTACCAAGAAGGTGAAAGTATTGTCGGGAGGTGAGCGCACCCGCCTTGCCATTCTCAAACTGCTGCTGGAGCCGGTGAATCTGCTGATTCTCGATGAGCCTACCAACCACCTCGACCTGAAGACCAAGGATGTGCTGAAGCAGGCATTGCTCGATTTCGACGGAACGCTCATCGTAGTTAGTCACGACCGTGATTTCCTCGATGGTCTTGTCAGCAAGGTTTATGAGTTCGGTCATGGTCGCGTCCGCGAACATCTCTGCGGCATTTACGAATTCCTGGAATCGAAGAAGATGGAAAATCTTCAGGAACTGGAGAAGAAACAATAACCCCTATTCTATTGTTTTCTTATCAAAAAATATTTCAAGCATAAAACAAAAGTCCTGATGTTTCAAACAAACGAAACATCAGGACTTTATTCTTTCTATCTATTCGGAAAAACCATTCCCGAAAAATTCTATTCGGAAAAATTTTCTTCCGGGAATTACCAAAGCTCCAGGCGCTGGTTCTTAGGAATGAACAGCTTATCGCCCTGCTTTACACCAAATGCCTCATACCATGCATCGATGTGAGGAAGCGCACCATCAACACGCCACTTGCCGAGAGAATGAGGATCATCCTTTACGCGGTTGCGGATTTCCTTATCAGTAATGTTCTGTCCCCAAACACCTGCATAGGCGAGGAAGAAACGCTGGTCAGGAGTAAAACCATCCTTGTTCTTCAATGGCTTCTTGGCTGTAGCATTCTTGAAGGCATTGTATGAAACCATCAAACCACCATGGTCGGCAAGGTTCTCGCCGAGGGTGAAACGGCCGTTGGCATTCAGATCAGGCAACACCTTGATGTTGCTGAAGAAATCAGCATACATATCAGCACGCTTGTTGAAACCTTCTGCATCAGCTGCAGTCCACCAGTCCTTCAGATTACCGCTAGCATCATACTGACGACCCTGATCATCGAATCCGTGAGTCATCTCATGGCCGATTACTACGCCGATAGCACCATAGTTGAATGCTGCATCAGCCTTAGGATCGAAGAAAGGATACTGGAGAATACCGGCTGGGAAGCAGATTTCATTGGTAGTAGGATTGTAGTAAGCGTTCACGGTCTGAGGAGTCATGAACCACTCATCCTTATCTACCGGCTTTCCTGCCTTCTCTGCAATCTCTTTATCGTTGGCAAACTTGCGGCAAGCCAACACGTTCTCATAATAGCTCTTAGATGGGTCGATGCTGAGCTTGCTGAAATCAGTCCACTTGTTAGGATAACCAATCTTTACATAGAACTTGTCGAGCTTGTTGTGAGCAGCTTTCTTTGTAGCATCGCTCATCCAGGTCTGAGCATCGATACGCTGACCGAGGCTGATCTGAAGATTCTTCACGAGAGTCTCCATCATCTTCTTAGAGCTTTCTGGGAAATAGCGCTTGCAGTAGATGCGACCGAGTGCCTCGCCCAACTGAGCCTCAACCTGAGCAGTAGCGCGCTTCCAAAGAGGATAATCCTCCTTACGGCCACTCATAGTCTTGCCGAAGAATTCGAAACGGGCTTCGCGAATCTCATCGCTGAGATAAGAAGCAGAACTACTGATGACGTCCCACTCCATCAAAGCCTTCAATGTGCCTGCACTTTCAGCAGCTGCCACCTTGTCATAACCGGCGAAGAAAGCAGGCTGACCTACGATCATCTCCTTGAGATATTCGCTCTTGATTCCCTCGGCGTTGGCAAGTGCCTCGAGAGGAATGTTAGGATAATTCTCCTTGAATTCTGCCAAGGTCATCTTGTTGTAGTTGGCCTGAGGATCACGAAGTTCGGTACGGCTCTTAGAGAAAGTAGCGAGCGTTGTTTCGTGAAGGAATACGGCAGAAGCCTTCTTGGCAGCTTCATCGGCAGAGAAACCATAGAGCTGGAACATCTTGTTGAGGTAAGTCTTATAAGCCTCACGGATAGCTACGGTTGCAGCATCGTTGTTGAGGTAATAATCCTTGGCACCGAGAGTAAGACCGCCCTGCATCAGGTTGTAGATGTTCATGGTTACGTTCTTCTCATCGGCAGCGAAACCTGCGCCATAGCTCAAACCAAGACCCATCCATGCATACTTAACCTGAAGCTTCTGAAGCTCGTCCTTGGTCTTGGCAGCTTCTATCTCATCCATCAGAGGCTTTACAGGAGCGATTCCAGCCTTGTTGCGGCTGTCAACATCCATAGAGAGTTTGTAGAAATCAGACAATTTCTGCTCAATGGTTCCAGCCTTGTAAGTCTTCTTCTGGAGTTCAGAAAGAATGGTGTTGATGCGCTTGTTGTTGTTCTCAGCCAGCTGGTCAAAACTGCCATAACGGCTGTAAGCGGCAGGAAGAGGATTGTTCTTCTGCCATCCACCTGTAGCAAACTGATAGAAACTGTCTGCTGGCTTCACTGTCTTGTCGAGATTGCTCATGACAAGACCCGATTTATTCTGAGCATCAGCGCCTAATGGCAGAGCTGCAATCAGCATCATCGGTAAGATCATCTTCATTTTCATTTTCTTCTCTTTATTTTATATTAATGTTACTATTATTTCGAAACTTCTTCCAATTCTTCCGAAAGGAGCATCCAGCGCTCGTTCTCCTCATCGAGACCCTTCATGAGTTCGGTGTATTCGGTCACGAGTTCCATGTTGGTTGCATTTTCCGGTTTCATCAGGAGTTCATCAATCTCCTTCTTTCTCGCTTCCAGCTTCTCTATCTTCGCCTCACATTCCTTCACGGCTTTCTCAGCCTTACGGATCTTCTTCTGCTGTTCCTTATGTTCAGCGTAACTCTGCTTGCCGGATGTGGCAGAGGCAAGACTGTCGGCTGTAGAACCTGATGCGACAGAAGAGCCGGAAGTATTGGCAGAAGGCGAACCGGCAGAAGCCATGCTCTGGTTGGCAAGAGCCTGATTGATGTTCTCGGCATTATGGGCACGGAGATAATCGTAAATACCACCGAGATGCTCACGAACCTTGCCGCCGCCAAACTCATAGACCTTATCTACCAGACCATCGAGGAATTCACGGTCGTGGCTCACGATGATGGCTGTTCCATCGAAAGCCTTGATGGCTTCTTTCAGCACATCCTTCGACTGCATGTCGAGGTGGTTGGTAGGCTCATCGAGAATGAGGAGATTCACCGGTTCGAGCAGGAGCTTGATCATCGCCAGTCGGCTGCGTTCGCCTCCACTCAGAACCTTGACAAACTTTTCTGAAGTCTCGCCGCCAAACATGAAGGCGCCCAGGAGATCGTTCACCTTCAGACGCATTTCTCCTGTGGCAACATTGTCGATAGTCTGGAAGATGGTAAGATTCTCATCCAAGAGTTGCGCCTGGTTCTGGGCGAAATAACCAATCTGCACATTATGACCAATCTTGAGAGTTCCGGTGAAAGGAATCTCACCCATGATACATTTTACCAGGGTAGACTTACCCTCGCCGTTCTTACCCACGAAAGCCACCTTCTCGCCACGCTTGATGGTAAAGGTAACATGGTCGAAGACGGTGTGTGCGCCGTAATCTTTGCGCACCTCATCACAGATAATAGGATAATCGCCACTTCTGAGACAAGGAGGGAATTTGAGGTGCATCTGCTTGTTGTCAACCTCATCCACCTCGATAGGCACGATTTTCTCGAGCTGCTTGATTCTGCTCTGCACCTGAACCGCCTTGGTAGGCTTGTAGCGGAACCGCTCGATGAAATCCTTGATGTCGGCAATTTCCTTCTGCTGGTTTTCGTAGGCACGGAGCTGCTGCTCGCGGCGTTCAGCACGCAACACCACATACTCATCGTATTTCACCTTATAGTCTTCTACCCTTCCGCAAGTAATTTCGAGGGTACGGTTAGTTACATTGTTGATGAAAGCACGGTCGTGGCTCACCAGAACCACAGCCTTAGCACTCTGCGCCAGGAACTGCTCCAACCACTGGATACTTTCAATATCAAGGTGGTTGGTAGGCTCATCGAGGAGCAGGACATCAGGCTTCTGTAACAGAATCTTGGCAAGTTCGATACGCATTCGCCAACCGCCGGAAAACTCCTTGGTTGGGCGCTCGAAATCATCGCGCGTAAAGCCAAGACCGGTCAAGGTGCGCTCTATCTCAGCCTCATAGTTTTCGCCACCCATCATCATGTAGCGTTCATGTTCCTGGGTAAACTTCTCTACGAGCTGAGCATAGCTTTCGCTCTCATAGTCGGTACGGTCGGCCATTTCCTGCTGCATCTTGTCCAGACGCGCCTTCATCTCGGTATTATGGGCGAAAGCCTTGCGGGTTTCCTCTTTCACGGTCGTATCGTCCTGCAGTTTCATCACCTGTGGCAGATAGCCGATAGTGGTTTCGTTAGGAATAGCCACAACACCATCAGTAGGTTTCTGCAAACCGCAGAGAATCTTGAGCATCGTAGATTTTCCTGCACCATTCTTACCCACCAGGGCAATGCGGTCGCGGTCGTTGATGACGAAACTTACATCATGAAAGAGAGGCTTGACGCCAAACTCTACTTTCAGTCCTTCTACTGAAATCATATTTTTACTTTAAACTTTGAATTTTGAACTTTATGATTAGCAAAGCAAATGAATTGGCTTACCCTTCGGCCGCCGAACGTTGTTTCTTCACTCTTCACTTTTTCTATGGAATGAGCAGGGATGAATCTCCATAGCTCAGGAAACGGAAATCATGCGAAAGAGCATAATCGTAAACCTTCTTCCAGTCGCCCTTGAGGAAAGCACTCACCAGGAGCAGGAGTGTGCTCTGAGGCTGATGGAAATTGGTGACCAGCATCTTCACAATCTTATACTGATAGCCAGGAGCAATGATAATCTGCGTGCTGGAATGGAGAGCCTCCAAGCCGTTGCGGTCCAGATAATCGATGATTGCCTGGATAGCCTGCATCGGAGTGATTCCATCTACCAGATTGCCATCTTCAGAAAGCTCGTAAGGATCCCACTGTTTTACGTGCAGATCTTCTTCGTTTGCCTCAGGATGCTTCAGCAGATGAACACCCATGTAATAGAGGCTCTCAATGGTACGGACGCTGGTGGTTCCTACGGCAATGACCCGACACTCGTGCTTGATGAGTTTTTCCAGACTGCGGCGATGAACAACTATGTATTCCGTATGCATCTGATGGCCTTCGATTTCAAGACTCTTCACCGGTTTGAATGTGCCGGCTCCTACATGCAGGGTTACTTCTTCGCGGTCGATTCCATGCGCATCAAGATCCTTGAGAACCGCATCGGTAAAATGAAGTCCGGCAGTTGGAGCAGCCACACTTCCCTTGATTTTAGAATAAACCGTCTGATAGGTGGTCTTGTCGCTCTCCTCTGTCTTGCGGTTGAGATATGGAGGAATAGGCAACTCACCTACTGCTTCGAGAATCTCAGCGAAAGACACCTTATCGTTGTCCCAATCGAAGTCAACCCAGTAGTTGGTTCCTCCGCCTTTGGCAACCATTTTCTGCGCCTCAGAACCGAGAGCATCTCCGCGTCGCATGGTAGCGCTGAGCGTAAGCTTGTGGCCCTTGATTTCGAAATCACGCTTCAGGCTGCCCTCTTTCCATTTCTTCAGATTACCGATCATGCAAAGCCAGGAACAATGTCCGGTGGTCTGGAACATGAGTTCATAATCAGTAGGTTCTGCAGGCTCCATCAAGAAAACCTCAATAAGCGCACCTGTTTCCTTGCGGAAGTGCAGACGCGCTTGTATCACCTTGGTATTGTTGAATATCATCAAGGCTCCTTGAGGGAGATATGTAGGAAGATGATGGAAAACATCATCGCTTACCTCGCCGTGCTTATAGACCAGCAGTTTGCTGTGGTCGCGCTGGGCAATAGGAAATTTTGCGATGCGCTCATCCGGTAAATCATAGTTATAATCACTAATTTTAATGTGTTTTGTATCCATTATTTATTTTACTTTTGAACTTTTATTTCTGTACTAAAGATAAGCCATCTGGCAGGTGGCATAAAACACAACCATGATAAGGGTAAATATCACTACGGTCATGATTTTATCTACATCATCATAGTCGTAACCCGTACTCGTATATTGGTTGGAAATATACTTAATCTTTGGGGAGATGCGGTAATACATCCTGATGTAGATAAGATAAACGACAACTCCCACCACAGCTCCGATAGCCAGACCGCAAAGAATGTCGACCGGATAATGAACACCCAGGTAAAGACGGGTCCAACAGTTTACGAGCGACCATAATAACAGGGTCCACGTAACCAGTTTGCTGCGGATAAGCAACGAGAAGAAGATGGCTAACGAAAGCGTATTGGCTGCATGAGCCGAACAGAAGCTGAAACTCTTGAGGCGCATATTGTCAACCACCTGAACCGTATACTTGAACATCGGGTCGCTAGAAGGTCTGCATCTTTCAGCCAGCGGTTTGATGATTCCATCCACCAGTCCATCAGCCAGAAAGATGCAGAGCACCGCTCCTCCCACCACGAGCGCAATCTGCCCCATCATCTCGTTGTTTCTTATCACAACAACGAAGAGGACGATATAAAGCGGAATCCATGTCCAGCCCGACGTAAGCGCCATCGCCATCTGATCGAGCCAGACATTCTCGCTGCCGTTAAACACATGCAACAGCTGCATGTCAAAATCTTGTATCCTACTAAAATCCATTCTCTTTATTTTAATCAGATTTTATCTTAATCAGATTTCCTCAATTGCCTTGGTTTCAATCCAGCCTTCTCTGCCGTCTCCAACCTTGATTCCACGCCAGCCTTTCATCGCCTTATCGGTAATGTCAACTCGGGTTCCTTCATGCAGCAGGAAGAGGTCAACGCTCGTCTTGGCTGGAGTCTTCTTCACATTGACAGAAGGAGCGATGATGATGGCTCCCGTACGGTTGATGAGCATCTGCCGCTGCTGGTAAGCAAAGAGATTGCTCAGCAAGAAAACTGCCACGAAGAAGATTCCACCGAAGAAACCAATCTTGCGCAACACGATATGCGAACCGAAGAGATAAACCAATACCAGAACCAGCGCCATGATGATGGCAATGATGCCTGTCTTAGCCCAACAGTCAACACTTGTAAAGTTGACCAGCGCCTTCCACCAGGTTACGAAGAACATCTCGCTTTCCGGAGTAATCTTGTCGATGGTCTTGCTACGTGCAAACTGCAGGTTGAAGCTGATGTCTTCATCGCCTGGCGAGAGCAGATGGGCACGCTCATAATTGAGCACAGCCTTGGTAATATTGTCTGTACGGTAATAAGCATTGCCCAAGTTATAGTAAACTTCGGCAGAAACACCATAGTTGTTCAATATTTCCTCATAGTCGCGTATGGCCTGCTGATAGTTACCTTTCTGATATTCCGTATCAGCATTGTTCTTGGTTACAGCGCCTGCAGAAACCGAGCAGCCCAACATCACCATGATCATCAAGACGAACGAATATCCGGTTGCACTCTTCTTGCGCTGCTTACGCATTGCATTGATAGCATTTTCTATATCCATAATAGCAGTCATTGCTGATTCGAATGTACGGTTCATATTGCCGGCAGGGTCGCCCGGCGCATAGCGTTCAAACTCACATTCATCGAGCGCAGTTGTAAACTTCTCGATAGTTCTCTCCTCTACACAATGTTTTTCGAGCATAGCCTGAATGTTTTCACGTGAGAGCTTTTCGGCAGGCATGTTGAGCTTGTAGCTTACATAGCCCCACAAAGCACGGAGCACTTCATCGTAGAATTCTTCCTGCTTGCCACCGAGCATCAGCAGATGAGCCTTCTTCAGGCGCTTGGTTGCTATCTTGTTTGCCTTGTTGGAACGAACCTTTACAAGGTCGGCATTCTCGAGAGCACGGCGACGGAAGACTATGAGCAGGGCAAAGAAGGCTGCCAATGGAACCAGCAGACTGGTCCAGTAGCCGAAGCTTCCGTAGAACATATCGTCAATATCATGGAGCTTAGACTTGCCCAGTTTCAGCGCGTGAATGTCCTTATCCTTGTTGCTGAAATCTGATGTTTCATTGTCTGATGTTCCATCGCCCTTCTCTACATTCAGCGTAAACGGTTGGGTCTTGATTGTCTTGTACTTGTTAGCCGAAGTATCATAATAGGTGAATTCTACCGCAGGAATGGTATAATTTCCCTGATTACGAGGCACAGCCAGGAAGTCATAAATCATATTGCCTTCTACTCCATTGGCTGTAAGGCGGGTCTTGTCTGTCACCTTCGCATCGTACTTGTCAAAATCCTTAGGGAAGGTAATGACAGGCTGCTTGAGCAACTTCAGGTTTCCGATTCCTCCTACCACTACACGAATGGTGATTGGTTCGCCAGCCTTTACTTCCTTCTTGTCGATGGAAGCTGTAATGTTGAATTTACCTACACCGCCCGAGAAGTTGGCAGGGCGCTGAGGCAATGGATCAACCTGAATTTTCACACTAGGAGCTATAATATCTTTCTTTACTTCAACATAGCCGGAGCCGCCATTGAAGAAAGCTTCCATCGGGTCAACGTTTCTGTTCTGCTGAACTACGATTCCCTTGAAGGTAATGGCTGGAATGGTGAGGCTTCCCGTCATCTGCGGATACATGACATACTGGCTCCATGTAACGCATCGGTAAGGTCGGCCGTTTACAGTTTCAGTATGGAAGGTCTTCTGCTGAGGCAGCGGAACTTCTTGGTTGTGGAATCCCTTCAGGTCAGGCATCTTGCCTTCTAGCTGGGTAAGGTCTACCTGCGTATAAACCTTATAAGTAAGGAGCACCGGTTCCTGTTCGTGAACACGTCGTTTGTTGGCTGTAACCTTGATGAAAAGGTCGCTGCCTGATATTCTTGATCCGGCTGTTCGCATGCGTGGTTCATCATAATCATTCTGTCCATGCATGGAAGGAGCGCCGTTGTTGCGTGCAGCATGGCCAGAAACCGTAATCTTAACCGGATGGGAAGAGAGTTTCTTACCATTTACGATGGCATGAGAGGCACCAATGCCAAAGGTTCCGTTCTTAGCTGCGTAGAGCGTATAGGTAATGGTTACCGACGATGAAGAGGAAGTATGGCCATTGATCATCTGATAACTGGACTGCGATGAGGTGTAAGGACCTGCGATTACTTCAAGTCCTTCTCCTACTCCGCCCAGGCGGAATTCCTCTACATCACGTGTATTGATGGTATAGGCCACACGGAAGTTTTCTCCCGCCGCCACGTGTGTTGGTGCCGACACACTGATATGCTGGGCTTTCAGCTGCAAACTGAAGCCCAGAAGCATTGCCCATATAATAATAAACCAACCTATATGTTTCATGTTCTATATTTATTATGCTCGTTGTATTATTTTACTTTTTACCAGTTTTTCTCATATTGCTTTCTGCGAGGCTGACTCATCGCTTTCTGCATCTTACGCTTCGTATCCTTCTCCTGCTGGATGGCAGCGTTCAAGAGTTGTTCAGCATTATCTTTGCTCATCTTGTCCTGATTGTTCTGATTCTGCTGATTGTTCTTATTCTGGTTGTTCTTGTTTTTGTCGTTCTTGTTTTTGCCTTTATTCTGATCTTTGTTCTGATCCTTGTTCTGCTTGTCTTTGTTCTTGTCCTTGTTTTTGTTCTTATTCTTATCGTTCTGCTTGTTCTGCTTCTGGTTTTTAAGCAGTTTCTTGCAGAGGGCAAGATTATATCGGGTTGCATTGTCCTGCGGATTGCAGCGCAGGGCGTTCTCATAACATCCTATGGCCTGCGCATATTGCTGATGCTGCTGCATGACCACACCCATGTTGTGGTAACTTCTGGCGCGTCGCATCTTGTTCGTTTCCAGTTTCGAAGCATTCTCAAACTGTATCATTGCCATCGAATCCTTCTGCTGCATCATCAGGGCGCAACCCAGATTATAGACAGCCTGCGCATTCTTCTGGTTCTTGGAGATAGCCTTGCGATATTGCGTTTCGGCTGCAGCCCACTTCTGTTTATGATAGGCGCGGTTTCCCTGGCGGATGAAGTTGCGGTCGTTCTGCGCTCCCACCTTCGCCAAGCCCAGCACCATCAGGGCAAAAACCAATATATATCTTAAATATCTCATTCCTATTATATAATAATGTATAAACGTTTATCAGAAAGGCTTCCTGATGTCTTTCTTAAAAAACTTGATGTTTCTGAGCAGAGGATTCTTTACCTCAAGCAGACAGATTTCGATGATAAGCAACAGGATGACAAGAATACCTACAGCCTGGAACTGTTCATCATAGGCGCTGTAAACCACACTCGTCACATCGCCTTTCTGCAATTTGGCAATATCATCATTCAATGCTCTTTCCGCATCGCTGGTATTATCTACATGAATGTACTGACCCTTGCCTGCCTGGGCAAGTTCCTTGCACATCTGCTCATTCAGGGCGGTCATTACGGTGTTGCCCGCATTGTCCTTCAGATAAGAGCCGTCGCCCATAGGGATTGGTGCTCCCTTGGTGTTACCTATGCCCAGGATAAAGACATTGATTCCTTTCTTGTTGGCAGCAGCCGCCGCCTCCTGTGCGCCAGGCTCATGGTTTTCGCCATCAGTAATAACGATGATGGCTCTGCCCACATTCTCCTGCTGGGTGAAACTCTTGGAAGCCAAATCGATGGCTTCGCCGATATTGGTTCCCTGGGTCTGGATAAGACCAGGGGTAATGTTCTGAAGAAACATCTTTGCCGAAACATAATCGGTGGTGATTGGCAACTGCACGAACGCATCGCCTGCAAAGACGATGAGTCCGATCTTGTCGTTGTTAAAGTTGTCGACCAGATTTTCGATAAGCATCTTACTCTTGTCCAAACGGGATGGAACCACGTCCTGACAGAGCATGGAATTTGAAATATCGAGGCAGATGATGGTTTCAATGCCATGTCGCTTATCGTGAGAAATCTTGCTGCCCATCTGCGGGCGGGCTACCATCACGATGAGAAGCGCCAAGGCTGCGAGCATCAGCACAAACTTAACTGTTGGGCGATATTTGGAGATGTTGGGCATGAGCTGTTTCAGAAGTTCCGGATCGCCGAGCTTCTTCAGTTTAGCCTTTCTTCTTCTCCATCCTATCAGTCTGATGAGAATCAGTACTGGTATTATCCACAACAGCCAGAGAAATATAGGATCTTCAAATCTTAACATTTTCTATTCTAATTATATCTTCTATTCGATTATCCGATAATCAGTAAAATATCTCCGATAACTGGTAAAATATCTCCGAAAGATAGCAGAATATCTCCGAAGGATAGCGGAATATCTCCGATAATCAGTAATGGCTCAGTATCCGGATTACGGAATTCTTCTGAACCAGGTGATGCGGAGCAGGATTTCTACCAGCAATACCAGGAGAGCTGCCAAGGCGAATGGCTGATAAGCTTCATAGCGCTTAGCGAAATGCTTGACATTAAACTTGGTTTTCTCCAGTTTGTCAATGTCCTTGTAAATCTTCTTCAGCTCATTATTGTTCGTAGCGCGATAGAAATTACCATCGGTTGTCTGAGCAATGTCGCTCAGCGTCTTCGTGTCTATCTCTACCGGAATATTGACGTACTGTACTCCTCCAGCCACAGGCATTGGATAAGGAGCCACCTTGTTGGTTCCTACACCGATGGTGTAAACGCGGATTCCGTAGCTTTTGGCAATCTCGGCTGCGGTCATTGGCGAGATTTCGCCCATGTTGTTGCTGCCGTCGGTAAGAAGAATCACAACCTTCGATTTTGACTTAGAATCCTTCAGGCGGCTCACGGCATTGGCGAGTCCCATTCCCACAGCAGTTCCATCGTCAATCAGTCCCCGGGCGGCAATATCCGTACGGGTTGCCTGCAAGAGGCGCAACAGACTGGCATGATCGGTTGTCATCGGGCACTGGGTGAAAGCTTCACCTGCAAAGATAGTCAGACCGATGTTGTCGTTCGGTCTTCCCGAGATGAATTCTGTTGCCACATCCTTAGCCGCTTCCATACGGTTTGGTCTCAAATCTTCGGCAAGCATAGAGGTGGAAACGTCCATCGCCAACATAATGTCAATGCCTTCTACCGTCTTGTTGTCCCAAGCCGTATGCGTCTGCGGACGAGCCATCGCACAGACGATGAGCACGAAACAGATGCATCTCAGCACCATTGGCAGATGGATGAGACGCACACGCAGGCTCTTCGGAGCATATTGATACTTTTTCGTGTCGCTCATGCGCATGGTTGGCGCATTCTTCTTCCTGTAGAGGAAATACCATAATATATAAGGTATCAGCAACAGGAGCAACAGAAAATAGCCTTTACTTGCAAATTCCATTTCTATATTTTTCTATTTATAGCCAGACAAAGAGTTTCGGAATAAACCGCTTTGCCCGGCGAAACGTTTCATAAGAACACCCTGCTTTACATCAGCAGCATGGCTGACTGATAAATGATGTAACCCAACAGAGCCAGACCTACGATGGCTCCTATCCAGAGGAGCGACTTGATGAGGCGGCGCTGAGATTGCGTCTTCTGCTCTTCATTGGTCAGTTGTGGAACCACCTTTTCTTCTGTAGGTTTCTCATCTGTCTTGGTCTGGTCGATGAAGTTGATGGCATTCACCAGGTTTGCGTCGTTCTCATTCACCAGGGTTTCATATTTGGCAAACTTCACGAGATCGGCAGTCTGGAAGAGTTCCTTCAGTTCATCTATCATCTTCTGGTCGCCTGCTTCGCGCAAACGTTCGATGATTTCCATACTGGTCATCTCCATGGCATTGAATCCGAAACGGCTCACGATATATTCTCTCAGCGTATTGGTAAGCTGGGTGTAGTAAGCCTTCTGTGTTTCCTGATTCTCAACGTGCTGCTGCTTGATGACGTTGATTTGATTCAGCGCCTTTTCATGAGCCGGAACACGTTTTACGATGCGGATACGGGTGATAATTGGCTTATTATTCTTCAGTCTGTTGCGCAGATAAAGCCATGCGCCACAGAGGATTAATAGCAATAGGCTCAACCAAAACATCGCACTCCATTCGCTCCAGGAGAAAGGATTGTCCTGAACATCCTTAGGCGGATAAAACTGGTTGGGATGAACCGTATCTACGGGCACGGTGAGCACCTTCAGCGCAAGCTGGTTGCCATGACAGTTCTTGCCGTTTACCTTCACATTGAGCGCAGGAATCACGTACACCTTTTCATCAAACGATGTCAGCGTATAGTCGCGGCTCACCACCATGCGGTCGTCGCCTATGTGCGAAGTGTCGCCTTTACTCTGCTCAACCACTTCCACTCCCGGCGTAATTTGCTGCTGCGGCTTGAAAAATGGCAATTCTACCTTATCGCCCTGCTTGACCGAAGCTTTCAGATGCAGCACGGTCTGCTGTCCTATCAGTATCTGCAGCGAGTCGATGCGTTGCTCTACCTGCTGGGCTTGAGCCAAGCCTGAGCACCCCAGGAGAGCGAGCGACAATATGATATTCTTTACTTTAAACATAGTTTCTTTACTTTGAGCTTTGAACTTTCGTTTTCCAAGCCATAGAGCAATGTGTTTCAGATAACTGAGCATCATCAGCCCCTCTGCTTGAAAAGCATCAGGAGTGCCTTCGAGAAGTCCTCGTTAGTGGCAATCGAAGTCCAGTCGACCTTGCTTTTGGCAAAGTCGGTTTTCAGATTCTCCTGCTGCATCAGCCATTGCTGGGTATGGGCCATTCGCAGTTTCTTCGAACTCGTATCAATATACATCTCATGTCCGGTTTCTGCGTCCATCACCTTGAGCAGTCCTACGTCAGGCAGCACCTTGGCACGCGGGTCGTAAACCTGGATAGCTACTACATCATGTTTCTGGTTGGCAATCTGCAGCTGATGCTGGAAATCCTTATGATCGTAGAAGTCGCTGATTACGAAAGCCGTGCAGTGGCGTTTCATCACGCGGGTGAAATATTCCAGGGCGCAACCGATGTCGGTACGCTGGCTTTGCGGCTGGAAGTTGAGCATTTCTCTGATGATATAGAGAATATGCTTTCTTCCTTTCTTAGGCGGAATGTACTTCTCGATACGGTCAGAGAAGAAGATGACACCTATCTTGTCATTGTTCTGGATGGCACTGAAGGCGAGTGTGGCAGCAATCTCAGTAGCCAGATCGCGCTTCATCTGCTTCATCGTACCGAAATCGAGCGACCCGCTGACGTCTACGAGCAGCATCACCGTCAGTTCCCTTTCCTCTTCAAACACCTTGACGTAAGGCTTATGAAAGCGGGCGGTCACGTTCCAGTCGATGTCTCTCACATCATCGCCATACTGATATTCGCGCACCTCGGCAAAGGCCATTCCCCTACCCTTGAAGGCAGAATGATACTGACCTGCGAAGATGTTCTGACTCAGTCCGCGAGTCTTGATTTCTATCTTCCGAACCTTTTTTAAGATATCTTGTGTATCCAAAATCCTAAACTATTAACTATAAACTATTAACTGTTAACTATCAAGGCACTTCCACCTTATTAATGATGCGGCTTACGATTTCCTCGCTTGTCACATTGCTTGCCTCAGCCTCGTAAGAAAGGCCGATACGATGGCGCATTACGTCATGGGCCACTGCTCTTACATCCTCAGGAATCACATAGCCGCGATGCTTGATAAACGCATAGGCTCTGGCTGCCTTGGCAAGAGAGATGCTGGCACGAGGACTGCCGCCGAAGGTAATCATGTCTTTCAGTTCGCCCAGTCCATAGCGGTCTGGATAACGAGAAGCGAAGACAATATCAGCAATATACTGCTCAATCTTCTCATCGAGATAAACCTCGTTTACAATCTTGCGAGCCTTCAGAATCTCCTCGGCTGATGTTACAGGTGTAACCTCAGGAAGTCCGCCCTGGATATTCTCACGGATGATGAGCTTCTCCTCTTCCAGTGTAGGATAATCGATGATTACCTTCAGCAGGAAACGGTCTACCTGTGCTTCAGGCAACTGATAGGTTCCTTCCTGCTCGATAGGGTTCTGTGTAGCCATTACCAGGAACGGACTAGGCAGTTTGAAGGTTTCATCGCCAATGGTAACCTGGTGTTCCTGCATGGCTTCGAGCAGCGCACTCTGCACCTTGGCTGGGGCACGGTTAATCTCATCTGCCAAAACGAAATTGGCGAAGACAGGACCGCGCTTTACATGGAAAGCCTCGTCTTTCTGTGAATAAATCTGAGTACCCACCACATCGGCAGGCAACAGATCAGGAGTAAACTGAATGCGGCTATAGTCGGAGCTGATAAGCTGTGACAATGTCTTGATTGCAAGTGTCTTCGCCAGTCCAGGTACACCCTCAAGCAGGATATGACCATCAGAGAGAAGACCGATAAGAAGGCAATCTACAAGGTGTTTCTGACCTACGATTACCTTATTCATGCCCATTACCAGGTTGGTAACAAACTGACTTTGTTGTTCTATCCGGATATTCAATTCGCGGATATCAATAGCTTCTGCCATAATTCTATATTTTTACGTTTAATTTCTTAATTCAAACAATATATTTCCAAAACTAAACGCAAAAGTACTCAAATTAAGCCACAAAAGCGAAAAAACCTATCTAAATAATATTAAAAATGTTTCATAAAAGCTATTTTTAGGTTCTTTTAAAGAATAGCTTTTATGAAACAAACGAGATTTCAAATATTTTATCTGTTTTTATGCTTCATGTACCAAGGATGAACCAAGAAATTGTACACCAGCAACGATACGATTGTAAAAAGAAGCGCATAGTGCAACATCCCTGATTCAATCATATTATATACAGGATGATCTACGTCAAAATGCACTCTCGCCGGAAGATTATGGAACAGGAATCCGAGACCGAGTCCCAAGCTCAATCCCAATTCCCAAGCCAGGAAGAACGAGTTCACGCTCGTGCCGCGCTGGCAATGTTTGGCAAGCTTGATATAGAAGAGCAGGAAACGGCTTCCGATGATTCCCAAGCTGAAACCCAGCAAGGTTGGAACCACGATTTCTACAGCAAACTCCTGACTTCCGAACGAAATCAGTTCAGCAGAAGCCAACAATATCAGACCTACGATTATCTGACTCTTCAGATCTGCATCAGCAAAGACAAACTTTTCTGCCAGTAACGCCAAGACCAATCCTCCTAAAATCATCAGAAAAATGCCAGAAGAATGAGGCAAAGAAAAGTATAATCCCACAGAAAAAGTAATCAGGATAATATTGACAAACAGCGGAGTTCCCTGTGGCAGACAGAAGCGGTCGAGGCTGAAAACCTTGATTCCTTCGGCAGGCGCCTTAAAAGGAAACTTAGCGCGAGAAACCAGCACGAAGGCTCCCAAAGCCAGCAACGAAGCCGTAGGGAAAACATAGCCCATGCCGAAATAGTTGTAAACAAAAAATGCCAACAAGGGTCCTACAGCTATCGAAAAGCGGGCAAACCAGGAGGTAATATAATTAGCCTCGGTGCGCTGGAACGACTCGCAGGAATCAATAACCAGCGTACTGGCAAGCGTCATCTGAGCCAGCCCCAGGAAAGCTCCCTGCAGAAAACGGACCGCCAGGAGAATCTCAAAAGGAAACCTGATGTTCCAGAACGTATCCAGATAGTAAAGAACCGAAAGGCAAACAACCACACCTAAAATGGAAAGCTGACAGACCATATTCCTGCGGTAGCGCTGCACCAGATAAGAGCAGAAGCCGCCAAACAGAAACAGTCCCAAGCCGTACGCAAGAAGCACACACCCTATCTGCCACATCTGATAATTCGCCGGAATCAGGAAATAAGGAATGGCAATAATGAGCATGTACACACTCGACATCAGCAAGAGGTTGGCAAAGCATAACCGCCAGAAGTCCTTGTGCCACAGTTTGATATGTACTGGAGTATTTTGTGTATCCATTATTCTAAACTCTTTTATGAATCTATCGTATTTATACTCTCTTACACTTCACTAAAAAGAGAGTTAATGTTAGTAACTCTCTTCTGCGCTAGGATAATCTACGGTCTTCACCGCATCAATATAAGCCTTCACACCCTTGGTCATTTCCTCGCCTACCTGAGCAAAGTGGCGCAGGAACTTAGGCTTGAAGCCCTGTGTCATTCCGAGTGCATCAGCATAAACCAGAACCTGTCCGTCGCAGCCGTTACCAGCACCGATTCCAATCGTTACAGCCTTCACCTTCTTGCTTACTTCAGCAGCGAGCTTAGCAGGAACCTTCTCCAGTACGATGGCAAAGCAGCCTGCTTCATCCAGCGCAATAGCATCGCTGATAAGCTTCTGTGCCTCAGCCTCTTCCTTGGCACGAATACCATAACCGCCAAACTTGTTTACGCTCTGCGGGGTAAGTCCGAGATGACCATGAACAGGAATACCTGCATTAACCAGCGCCTTAACCGTGTCGCAGATTTCTACGCCGCCTTCCAGTTTCAGAGCGTCTACCCCCGTCTCCTTCATCATGCGGCAAGCATTGCGCAGCGCCTCTTCCTTGCTAACCTGATAGCTGCCGAAAGGCATGTCGCAAACCACGAAAGCATGCTGGCAGGCACGTGCCACGCTGCGGGCGTGATAAATCATCTGGTCTACGGTAATCGGCAATGTGTCTGCATTTCCTGCCATCACATTGCTGGCCGAATCACCTATTAATATAGAGTCAATTCCTGCAGCATCTATAATTCCGGCTGTTGTAAAGTCGTATGCTGTCAGCATGGTTACTTTCTCGCCAGCCTTCTTCATTTCTGCGAAGGTCTTGGTGGTAATTTTCTTCTTGTCAGTAGATAAATATCCCATTTTTTTATTTTGATTTATTTATTGTTCTGCGTTGAATCTATTTCGCAGCATCCACGATGCGCTGCAAGTCAGCAAAGCTGAAACCTCTGTAATCATCTATCACATAGTCGGATAGCGGCTGGATGGCCTCTCTGCTGTTCGTTGTGGCGAGACCTAGGGTAAAGGCTCCTGAGGCTCTCACCGCCTTCAGTCCGTTAAAACTGTCTTCCAGTCCTACACAGTCCTCCGGTTCCACACCGAAATAGGCTGCACCTTTCAGATAGCAGTCTGGATGAGGCTTGCTCTCAGCGAAATCCTCGCTGGTCAGCACACGGTCGAAATAGCTTTTGAATTCCGGGTGACGTTCATAGACATTCAGCATCTTCTGAATGTTGCTGCTCGTTACCACAGCGCATTTTACGCCATGCTGCTTCAAGTCGCTGATGAAGTCTTCGAACCCTGCAATATATTCATACTGCATGGTCTTTTCAAACTCATCCAGTCGGGCTGTAATCTTAGCCTGTTCCTCCTTTGCGCCTGTAAAACCTTCGATGTGGGCGAAGACGGCTTCATCGGTGAAATACTTGTCGTAAATCTGAACCAGAGTCTGTCCTTTGATGCGATATTCGAAATCGGGCATTTCCGGATGATACTCCCTGCCTATCATTCCCCAGAAGATGGAGTACTGCGATTCTGTATCGAAAACCACGCCATCCAGATCGAAGAGTGCTGCTTTTATCATATTTTCTTGTCTGTTTTTATCTATTTTTGCTTAAATTATATTGAAAACGGGTGCAAAGTTACGCAAAAAACTTAATATACGAGCATAATCTGACAGATTTTGATGTTTTTATAGCGTGTTTTCCGATTTTTTACACTACCTTTGCAGAAAAATCAGTAGAAATAAAGAAGAATACATATAATTATATGATAGAAATAATAGAGAAATACTTCCCGAACCTCACGGAAGAGCAGAAAAAGCAGTTCGAGGCACTCGATGCATTATACCGCGACTGGAACAGCAAGATCAATGTCATCAGCCGCAAGGACATCGATAATCTGTACGAGCACCACGTGCTCCATTCTCTGGCTATAGCCAAGGCCATCCATTTCCGTCCGGGCACGGAGATTCTCGATTTCGGCTGCGGCGGAGGTTTCCCGGGCATTCCGCTCGCCATCCTTTTCCCTGAATGCAAGTTCAAGCTGATAGATGGAACGGGCAAGAAAATCAGAGTCTGCAACGAGGTGGCTACGGCCATCAATCTGCAGAATCTCAAGGCTGAACATCTGCGCGGAGAGGACGAAAAAGGCAAGTACGACTTCGTAGTAAGCCGTGCGGTAATGCAGCTTCCTGACCTGATGAAGATTATCAAGAAAAACTTTAAGCAAAAGGGTCAAAACGCTCTGCCTAACGGACTTCTGTGTCTGAAAGGCGGTAATCTGAAAGAAGAACTGAAGCAATACTTCAAGATTTCAGAAATCACTCCGCTCAGCACTTTCTTCGATGAAGAATGGTTCAGTCAGGACAAGCAACTGGTTTACGTTCCGGCATAGTAGAAGTGAAGAGTGAAGAACGAAGAATTCATTTGCTTTGCTAATCATAAAGCTCAAAGTTCAAAGTTCAAAGTAATCATAAAGTTCAAAGTAAGAAATGTTACATATAGAAAGATTTCAAGTAAACATGTTGCAGGAAAACTGCTACGTGGTGAGCGATGAGACCAAGGAATGCGTCATCATCGATTGCGGCGCCTTCTATCCGGAAGAGCGCACGGCTATTACACAATATATTAAGGAGAACCAGCTCAAGCCCGTTCACCTGCTCGTAACCCATGGTCATCTTGACCATAACTTCGGCAACAACACCATCTATCAGGAGTTCGGACTGAAACCTGAAGTATCGGCAGCTGATGAAAACCTGATGAAGGGACTTGCCAAGCAGGCAGAAACCTTCTATCAGATGCAGCTCGATTACCAGTTTCCGCCTATCGGCAGATTCTTCGAAGATGAAGAGGTCATCAAGTTCGGCAACCACGAGTTCCAGGTCATCGCCACTCCGGGCCACAGCAGCGGTTCCGTCACCTTCTATTGCGAGGCAGAGCACGTAGCCTTCACCGGTGACACCCTCTTCCACAACTCTATCGGCAGAACCGATTTCCCTGGAGGCAGCATGTTCCGCATCATCAACAGTCTGCGCCATCTCGGTCAGTTGCCTGACGAAACCCAGGTTCTACCGGGTCATGGCGAATATACCAGCATAGGCGAAGAGCTCGCTCATAATCCATATATGGACCGCTAGAACAAGCGTTTTTTAAAAGTCAGGAGATTTATTAGCGATGATCAAGAAATCAAATACAGAGAAGATTATTCTCGGCATTGACCCCGGAACCAACGTGATGGGCTATGGCGTAATCCGCATCATCGGCAACAAGGCAGAACTGGTGGTGATGGGCGTCATCGACATGCGCAAAGAGAGCGATCCCTATCTCCGGCTGGGCAAGATCTTCGACCGCGTAACCGGCATCATCGACAGCTATCTGCCCGATGAGATGGCCATCGAAGCCCCCTTCTTCGGCAAGAACGTGCAGTCGATGCTCAAGCTGGGCAGAGCGCAGGGAGTAGCTATCGCAGCCGCCATTCATCACAGCGTTCCTATCCACGAATATGCGCCGCTCAAAATCAAGATGGCCATTACAGGACAGGGACAGGCTTCGAAGGAACAGGTGGCGGGAATGCTGCAGCGACTGCTCCATATTCAGCAAGACGAAATGCCGAAGTTCATGGACGCTACCGATGCGCTGGGGGCAGCCTACTGCCACTTTCTGCAGATGAACCGCCCGGAGACCGATGCCAAGCACTACAGCAGCTGGAAAGACTTTGCAACAAAGAATCAGAGTAGAATAAAAAAATAAGAGAGATGCAAAAGATTATTAGCATAAAAAACGGTGTTACCCGTATGCCTGAATGGCGTATGGCAGAACCCGTAAACTTCGAGGCGTGCGATGGTGAGCACATCGCTATCGTAGGTCCGAACGGTGGAGGAAAATCAATGTTTGTCGACATCATCGTAGGTCGCCACCCACTCCTGATGCACGATCCTGATTACGATTTCTCACCTAGTCAGAAAACTATGGTGAGCGACAACATCAAGTATATTACCTTCCGCGACACCTACGGAGGCGATAACGACCGCACTTATTTCCTGCAGCAGCGCTGGAACCAGCTCGAGATAGACGAGAATACACCTATCGTAAAGGATAAGCTGGAAGAAGCCTACCAGATGGCAGGCGAAGACACACCGGAGCGCAGAGCCCTGCAGCAGCACATCTACGAGCTCTTCCACATGCAGCACCTGATGGACAAATACACCATCCTGCTCTCAAGTGGCGAGCTCCGCAAGTTCAAACTTGCCTCTACCCTCTTCTCAGAGCCTCGCGTGCTCATCATGGACAATCCGTTTATCGGACTCGATGCTGAAACCCGCGACCAACTCAAGGAACTGCTCAAGACCCTCTCTTCTGAGCGAGCCCTGCAGATTATCCTCGTACTGAGCAAGAGCGATGATATTCCCGACTTCATCACCCATGTGGTAGAAGTGAAGGATATGAAGGTTCTGCCTAAGGTAACCCTCGCAGAATATCTTGCCGGCAGAGAATCCGTGCCTGCCCATGTGCTGAGCCCGGAGTTGGAACAGGCCATCGTAGAGCAGCCTTACAGCGACCGCGAATATCACACCCAGGAAGTGGTGAAGATGAACAAGGTGCGCATACAGTATGGCGAGCGAATCATCCTCAACGACCTCGACTGGACCGTGATGAACGGCGAGCGATGGGCTTTGAGCGGACAGAACGGAGCCGGAAAGAGTACGCTCCTCAGTCTGGTTTGTGCCGACAATCCGCAGAGCTACGCCTGCGACATTACCCTCTTCGACAATCCTCGAGGCAGCGGCGAAAGCATCTGGGACATCAAGAAGCACATCGGCTACGTATCGCCTGAGCTTCACCGCTCTTACCAGCGCGACCTGCCAGCCATCCGCATCGTAGCAAGCGGTCTGATGGACTCTGTAGGCCTCTACGTAAAGCCGAAGGAAGAAGATATGGACAAGTGCCGTTTCTGGATGAAAGTATTTGGACTGGAAGGTCTTGAAGACCGTGGTTTCCTGAAGCTCTCCAGCGGCGAACAGCGCCTCGTTCTCCTGGCACGTGCCTTTGTCAAGGACCCGGAACTGCTGATTCTCGATGAACCGCTCCACGGGCTCGACAACCGCAACCGCCGTCTTGTAAAAGACGTCATCGAAGCCTTCTGCCGCCGCCAGAACAAAACCATGATCATGGTAACGCATTATAAGGAAGAATTGCCAGCGTGCATTGACCACAGCATCTTCCTCTTGCGCCACACCAACGATTAAAAAAAATTGATAATTAATAATTTCAGAAAGATGAGATACATAATATTATTATTTGCGCTCACCCTCAGCATAGCTAAGGCAAGCGCCCAGGATGTATTAAACGAGGTGCTCCGCACTTCTGATGCAATCCTCAACGACACCACGAAGAGCATGGACGAGCGCCGTACAGCCCTCTTCAAGTTTGACGCGATGACCTACATGCGCAGCAAGATTCTGCCACCGTATGTTATGCTCGACAAGAATCTGAGCAAGGACACCTTGAACATAAAGGTTCGCTATCTCAACGAGCAGGCCTACGCCATGAGCGTATATATTACGCTCTACCAGAAGCGATTGAAGGAGGCTTCTAAAAAGAATAAGCCGCTCGTAACCCAGTTTTTCAAGCAGGCAACCATCGACCACAAGGCATTTAAGGATGAAGATACAGAGTTTACCCTGGCTTATTACAACACCCCGGATGTTCCTACTCCTTTCTGCCTCGACTGCGATTGGGTTTCAACCTTGGCATTTATCCGCAGCATCGACTGGTCAAAGCTTTAAGAACGTTTTCTGTCAGAAAAATATAAAGACAGATTAGCAGCATCCCTTATGCAGGGATGCTGTTTGTCTATAGGATGGTTATCCAGATACCTTCGTCTCGGTCGCGCGCCGCTGTCATGGCGTTGATGAGCCGCTGCAGCCAGATACGGGAGTTCACCACCATGCCCTCGAACTTGTTCTCCCCAACGAGGATGCAGCCTTGCGTATCGTCAGGATAATTGCCTGCATGGATGCGGATACCCTCGAAATTCGGCACACCCACCAGCAATGGCAGCCAACGCTTGAATCTTGGAGAATACGATATGACCACAGGATAAGTACCCTCAGGAATGGCAGTATGACCAGGTATCTTACGCGCCTTCACGCCGCTCTTGCGGCTATAGCGGGCATCCACTTCCTCTGGCTTTAGCTTGATACCCAACAGATTGCGCCAGGTAGGCTCCAAGGTATCGCAGAGATATGTATCCTTGGACAACAGCTGGCTGTCAAAGGTATGAATCAATTTGCACTTGTCGTCTTTCTTCTTGCCGGGCAGCGAGTTACGACTTACGCTTGCATCGGTCAGCAGATAGAGTCTGCCGATGGTATAAGTTCCTTTTTTAGCTATACGCTTTAATACTATTTCCATTTGCTTGAATGTTAAGTGTTAAACTATTTTGCGTTAAAACATCTCAGGTCGAGTCCGTCAGAACGGAATAATAGCTTCTTAAAACTGAATAACTGAATACTGAACACCTTTCCGCCCTGCTTTCCGTCAGCTCCGTCGGCAGTTGCGCTCTTCGGAGGAATTTTCTCGATATAATGGCGGTTCACCCAGTTTCTCAGCATCGTCGCCGTACCCTTCTTTCCGAAGTCGTTCTGCAGACGCACCATTTCAGCCTGCGTGTAGGTGAAGGTGTCAGGCAATTGCTGCAGCAGGTTGGCTGGTCCTCGCTTGCTCGATTTCTCTCCTACCTCATTAGCCTTGGCTATGCCTGCACCAAAGAAAATCATCTTGCACCACAGGTCGTAGCTCTCGCTCCATCTGATGAACTCTTCTATTTCGGGTTCCCATTTGCAGCCGTTTGCCACGTATAGCACGCAAGCCTTGAGGAAGGCAATTACGTTGCCACGGAAGGAGAGATTCTCGAACACCCTGTTTTGCGACATGCGCGAAAAGTCGGCGTTCTCATCCTTCAACTTTTCTGCTAGGGCGAAAGCCTCAGCACAGTCTATCCTACCCGACGCCTTGCACAGATTCTCTATGTACGGTCTGAGCGCCTCTCTGAAGGCATCGTCGTATTCGCCGTATACTGGCATTTCGGCACCGATTTCCCGCTCTGGGATGGTACAGAAGTTGATGCGGCTGATAGGTCCGTCGGTGAGCACCTTTGAGAAATATCGCTGCCCCAGTTGGACGGTGGTCGATGCATTCCAGTTGAACCGGATGGTGATGCGCTCGGTGATACTCGATGTGCCCACGCGGGTCTGGCCGTATGAGTTGCCTGGATCAAAGGCAAGGCACATAATCTTGAACTGCTGGTTGCCCTGTCCCTTGAGGGCGTCGAACTGGTCTATCTCGTTGAGCGTTGTATAGAGGAAATGTTCCTGAGCCTCAGCCGTGCGCATAACGAAGGCTGGATTGGTCATATCGGCGTCTATCTCCTGTATGATGAGGTTTTCCGGACGCTTGCGCTTATCCTTGTTGGCACCCTTGCGTGTCACCTCTTCTTTCCATTCCTTCTCCCGTTGCAGGTTCTCACGGTCGCGCTGTCTGATGTCCTCCATAATCATGTTGATGGGCATCTGCACACAGTTCTTGCCTGCACCTGTGCCCGCCAGCAGACAGCACATCAGGGTAGCCTCGTGCTCCACATTGTCGATATACCTGAAGGTGGTCTTACAGAGGTGTGTAGCAAGTGGCGGGAAGATGGCGTGTGCCACGGCTGGCTTGTATACGTCCGGTGTCTTCGATAACAGCAGCTCCACGAGTTTTGGGAGATGTTCGGGCATCGGAGGCGGAGTTAATTTATCATCTTCCGCATTGGAATCCGTGCCGCCTTCGGAACCCACAGAACTTGCGGATTTGAATGCCACGGCATCCTTCTGGGATGACTTCTCAGCCTGAGCATTGATGCGGATTACGGCTTGCGACATCGGCTTCGAACTGTCGCCATATTTCGCATAAAAATCGTGGATGAGCTGCTGGCAGTCACGCTCCTGCGAAAAGGCAGGCATCTTCTGCGCCACCACCGCCTTCAGTTCGTCTTCAGGCATCACTCTCGATGCGCCTGCGCTCATGATAGCCAGGAGCGATGAGTGGCGCGAGCCTGGGGTGTTGATGTCTACGTCCTTCAGACCTGCCGCATTGCGGAAGAGGTCGAAGGCTGCTAGGTTCTTGACGGTTGCCTCTGCCCCAGCATCCTGATGAGCTCCAGCAGGGCTGAGATGAGCAGCATGAGCAGCATTGCTATCACTAGGTTGGGCAGGCTGAATAGCAGAGCCAGCAGAAACAGCGTGATGGCTGTCAGAGCCCGAAAGTCGATGGTCTTGAACATGGTCTTTACTTTGAACTTGGAAATTTGAACTTTGAACTTTATGATTACTATTAACTTTTAACTGTAAACTATTAACTTTCCCAGCCCGTCCGTCGATTGTAAGTCCACGGTCCAGGTAGGCTTGTCTGCGCTTCTTCAGCTCTTCCTGTGGCAGCACCTCGTACCAGTGGGGCGAGCGATAGATTTCCGACGTCTTGTCGGTGATGAAGAGCATGCGTTCTGGCGTGATACAGCTCTCGTCGTAGGGCACGCCCAGCGCCTCGCAATAGGCTCGTTGCGTCTCCTCGATAGTCATACCGATGGGCATGCGGATGTCGATGTGCAGCTTCTTGCGGGCTGAGTACTCCAGGTGCAGCAGGGCTCCATTCCAGATGGTGTCGCTGCAGTTCAGCTCCCGTGCCTTCTCTATCGCCTTGTCCACATATTCCTTGTCGTCCACGTCGATGGTAGTTTGGAAGAGGAAGCTTTCGGGCACGGCATTTTTCTGCGAGCGTCTGTTGTCTCGGAACTGGTAGTAGTGGGCACAGCGGAAAGGCAACTGCTTCTTCAGTTCATCGTTACCCCCACGGATGGCAGCTACCAGGTCTGCCATCCAGGGATAAGCGATGGTTTTGTCGTAGACCGAGAGTGGCTGGGAGCTTACGCTCCCCTTATTGCCATTCTTGTACGGATTATATGCTATAATATGTTCCATTTTTTTGAATGTTGAATGTTGAGTGTTGATTGTTGAATGTTGAGTGTTGAATGTTGAATTTTATGTTGAATGTTGAATTGCCTAACGGTCGCAAGGGCGCTAGCCTAATTCAACATTCAACACTCAACATTCAACATTATCTTTGAATCCGGCAATCAGTTCCTTGTGCTCTACCTTGAGGTAGCGCAGCATGTCCTGCTTGTCCAGGTCACGGCTGAAGGTATAGTTCACCTGCACCGTGCGCTTGGTGGTGCGCACCACGGCATGCTTGGTCTTGAAGATTTCCTCGAAAAGCTTCTCGCCCGTACGCTCGTAAGGCTTGAAGTCGAACTCATCGCCTCCCTTCTCGCCAGAGCATACCATTCTGCCCGGTATCACCTTAGGCTGTTCGCAGATAACCTCGGTATCGTTCCATGGCGCCTTGCGGAAGGCGATGGTACCGTGTTCTTCACTGATGATGGCTCCGTCCACCTTCTGGGCGTTGAGGAGCTGCTTCTTTGCTGCTTGTTTCATAATCGTAATAACTTGTTTAAAAGATGAATAATGCCCGCAACCAGACTTTACTTGTCTGATTACGGGTGCAAAGATAAGGCGAAAACACCTTTGGGAAAAATAGGAAAAATAGGATTAATATTTGTCCCATAAAAAAATCATCTATGGGCAAAGAAATCAGCCACTTTATCATCCATTTCTTGATTTTTTATGTCCTCACAATGATTGAAGACATTGTTGAACGATTTTATCGTAACTTCTTTTCGTATATGGCAATCCTCAGTAAGAAATCTATAAATGGCATTGGCACTGACGATATGCTGCGGTGCCAAGATACCCCTTCTTCTCCAATATCTGATAAACGCAAATATTGCGATATTCAATGGTGAAGACTTGCTCGCACTGGTAGGCATAGAATTTAGGCCATTTAAGGTGAGAAATTCTATAAATAAAGAGGCTTGCTCGGCGGTCGTCTCTTCATCTTTTAAAGAAGATGCTTCATCAGACACAAAAAGGTATTCTTTTTTTCGGCCGATTCTGGTACCATTTTTCAATGGTTTTCTATTCCTTTGCTCCAGGTATTCATAATAGCCATCCAGAGTGGCGATATAAGCATCAAGCCTAGGAAGTTCAGCTTCAACCAAATGATTGTCTATTCTGTTAAAAGTCTCCAAGAATCGACGTACTACGAGCGCATCATGATAATCTCTTTCCTGCATGGCGACATCTACCAGTAAGTGTATGTGTCCGCTTATATCCACTTTCTGGCGATACCATTCTCATAGTAATTGTCCACATACTCAATATACTTGCTGTTGCCATTCAATTGAATGACCACGCAAAAAAGGCCGAATCGCCCATACTTCAGTATCAAGCGCAAGAGCTTGATTATAAATCTCCCCATAATTCGAAATTTATAATAGTTAGTAATAAGTTCTTTGTCGCTCGTTCCTTAGTAGAGGACGTTAGAATTTGTTTGCGCTAACAATTTTGCTGGTACAAGCAAATGCCAGGAGAGCTATAAGGGAATACACCCTTAGGGGACAGTTGGTCTCCGATTTCATCATATTTTACTTTCTTTTTTTTGGTATTTATTTTTAGATTAGAATTAGCCTCAAAATGAGTTCGCTAACACATAGTGAGGCGGAAAAACTCACTTATATTTACTTCATAAAAGCCAGCAAGTCCTTTCCCTTATGCATGAGGTTGAGAACCACTGCGGCTTGCATTCCGTAATTTTTCTTATATACCACATAGGCATGGAGGTGGGCATTGAAGGGTCTTTGGTTATCTGTTGCGCCATTGCCCTTGCACTTATCTATGATACGACGATGGTGGTCCCAAGGAATAAGAAAAAGCAATTTGAAATCGTCCGCAAGCTGCGGACAATTTGCCTGTAATGGTGCATAGAGCTTATAAAAGTAGCCATTGGTGGCACATGACGCTTTGAGGCGATGGCTGTAGAACCGGTCGCAATTTGCGACCAGTTCTCCTTTATCTTGATGTTCTATATTATCTGCCATATTTCTATCTTTATTTTTGAGATCACAAATTGTGACTTTGAACTTTACCATATTTAACAGCATTCAAAGGTAGTGCTTTTAGCCTTTAAGCCACTATTGCACAACCCCTTTCTTTGAAAAGAACGTAAAATTAATAGTTTTATTGCGGTGATTGTCGTTTTATTAACTCACCAGCTTACACTCTCGTTAACACACACTAATTCTTGTAGAACCATAATAAAAAACTCCCCATAGAGTTTACTTTTGAATAGAATTTACGTAAATGACAAGATTTTTTGCCTGATTGACAAATATAGAATCTCCTTTTGCTTCATAAGAAAATAATGTATTATTATCCAAAAGTTTATCCTTACTAATCACAACAATTCTAACCAAAGGAATCCCTAAATAGTTTGCGAGTTTTTTATCAGATTCTACTTCACTTTTAGTATAGGATATTATACCATCACTCCTATACACATCTACATTTTGCAGTTTCTTTTTAACATAATAAACACTCTTTTTTATAGTATATTTCTCCCCTCTATATTCTATCGTTCCACAAGAATTATTATATTGTAATCCTGAGGAAACTTCTTTACAATATATTATATTGAAAGAATTATACTCTTGCTCCATAGAGCAAGAGTATAAAATATAGGTAAAAGCGTAAAGCGTAATTAAACAAATGTAATTTCTCATTTTATGGTTACATTTACAGTTTGAGGTCTTTCATTCACATTTCACCCATGTCGTAAGTAGAGGTCGTTACATTGCCCTCCGTGTCGGTGACACGGACAAAACGCTGTATGGCGTAGTATGGAAAATGTTTCAAAGATGCTAACGGAATTATCCTCAGATAAGCCCAACTGAATTTTAAGGCGGTTTATAACCTTGTTTTGTTGATACTTTCATGTTGCTCGTTTTTTATGTTATAGCTAAAGAACGATAGGAATTTGAGAATATTGTATGGAATTGTTGAATTAATCAAAAAAGTGCTTTAATATTGGTATAGATTCCGTTATTGGAATATATTGCGGAATATTACCGCCTTATGTTGAGACAATACTCACATTAAATATTAACGGAACCTATTTGTTGATACAGACATACAAGGAAGAGCAAAATGAACAGGAAAAGTTAAGGGGAACATTTCAAGTGCTTGACGGAAATATCTTGATGTTCATACCTCCTTCGAGTGGTGACAATATATTATACAAGGTGAGGGATGGCAACAATATTATTTTGATTGACTCGTTTGGTAACGAACCTAAAAAAGAAAATCGGGAAAACTATGCCCTAATAAAGAAATGAAATGTAAATAAACTGTGTTTACCCATTGTAGTAAAACACAGCTTATTTTACACTCGAACCAAAGATGGACTTTTACAAATTATTGTTTACAAAGACATATTGAATAGTAAACACACTAAGATTATTGTTGTTTTTTGTAGTATTCACCTCTCCATTTTATACCATTTGGTGTAACTTGTATATACTCTCCTAATAAATAATATTGATTGAAAAGTTTATCTGTTACATCAGGTAGATTTATAATAATACTTTTCTCAGTATTCAAATCCACTTTATACGGATACTCGTAGTATAAGACACCAAAGTATTGGCCTGCGGGATTACTTTCGGTATAATACATTGGTTGCAATGTAAATCTGAAACTTTTTGGAGAATTAATTCTATTACGATTCAATACTATAGTACATGTCCCTTTTTCAGTAATCCCAGAATACGAAATAGTTCCACAATAAACATTAAACTTTATAGGCATAGTTGTATTCGGAACTTTGAAAAGTATTTCAGCAAGAGTTTTATTACCAGAAACTTCTTCGATAATTAAAATGTTTTTAAAAGCACTTTGCATCGGTCCTTCTATTGAATTTATCTCAAAAAAAGTATCGCTGACTTTAGTTATTTGACAAATAGCCAAAGGAAAACTCTGTTCCCCCTCTATAGAAGAGGAGGAATAGAACTTTAGTGTGTCATTTTTAATTTCTATCAATTTTGAACTGGTTTCATTATGATAGATACCATTTTCAAGTTTTTTAGATGTTTCACCAAAACTAACCAATCCTATAACTGACAAAAAAATACAAAATATAAATCTCATTTATTTTTCAATTTTTGTTGACCCTTCAAAAAATCAGAATAATCTTTAATCATTGGATAGCCATATCCACCATTCGGATCTTTTATGGAGCCTACATAATGAACATTTGAACGAACTGTTGAGTGCTTCAAACTATTGAACCGGTCGCAATTTGCGACCAGTTCTCCTTTATCTTGATGTTCTATATTATCTGCCATATTTCTATCTTTATTTTTGAGATCACAAATTGTGACTTTGAACTTTACCATATTTAACAGCATTCAAAGGTAGTGCTTTTAGCCTTTAAGCCACTATTGCACAACCCCTTTCTTTGAAAAGAACGTAAAATCAATAGTATTATTGCGGTGATTGTAGTTTTATTAACATAAAGCTCTAAAGCAGCCAAAGGAGAACAAGAGCAAGGAAGCCGTGGAGACCAACAAGGACATCGAGCAGTTGTTGCTTTCCATCCAAAAGGCTTTCGATGCGCTTGTGGAAAAGAGAACGGACTTACCTATTCCTACCATTCGTGACGACACTCGTTCGCCAGCCTCATTACGCTGGAAGCAGGTGTGCCGATAAGCTTGAAGAATATACGGCAGTTTTGGGAAACAGAGTTAACTTGGATTCCATAGCTGGAACATATTACGATGTATTACCGCCTGATGTTGAGACAACACTCACGTTAAATGCTGATGGTACCTACTTGTTGATACAGTCATACAATGAAAAGTAGAACAAACAGGAAAGGTTAAGAGGAACTTTCCATGTGCTTGACTACAACATCCTGATGCTTGTGCATCCTTAAAGCGGTGACAACATATTCTATAAGGTGATGGAGGACAACAGTATTATTTTTATAGACTCGTTTGGCAACGAACCTAAAAAAGTGGTTAGGAAAAACTACATTCTAAAAAAGAGAAAAGGGTAAAATGCAAATAAACTGTGTTAAACCATAATATTATAGCCTAACCCAGTTTATATTACACTACCTCAAAAATGGGCTATGTTTTTACGTTTACCCAATTAAATCCTTGATATTTTTTGATTGTTTTGTTAATCTA
>ERZ835080.206-NODE-206-length-68244-cov-322.961416_pt1 | contig 68244 bp, 49 predicted proteins | sample MGYA00519688_ERZ835080 | MGnify/ENA primary metagenome ERZ835080 (study PRJEB31850, sample SAMEA3708770) | human gut metagenome | biome: human gut; feature: human-associated habitat; material: faeces | place: China | collected 2014 ... | reverse complement strand
GGAAAGCAACAACTGCTCGATGTCCTTGTTGGTCTCCACGGCTTCCTTGCTCTTGCCCTCCAATCGGCTGGCACGAGGATTCCAAAGCGATGGAGTGCAAGACAACTTGCAGGAGAACTGCGCCATAGTCCTGTTCACCGTGATGCGTCCCATGATGGGAGCTTTTCCATTCTTGTCCATTCCGCTCTTTTTTAGGTAGAGCAACACCTTGAATTTTTCGATTTTCATAACGCTTACATTTTGAGTGTGCAAATATAATCATTTTGTAAGCGTTCCTTGATACGCAAAACATTGAGAATCAGCGCAATAAAATCCGTTGATGCACAAAGTTGCCTTTCCGCATTGTTACCTGCTTTGCATAGGTAACTGTGGCTCACGATTTAGTAACTGAACTACTTCAATATTCCTCACTCGCTTGCTTTATGCCGATTTGGCAACTTTGTGCAAATCTGCTCATTCCCAACTGTTTACGTTCCAACCTCTCTTATTCTCCTTTGGCTGCTTTAGAGCTTTATGTTAAAGCTTAATAACTCATAGTTTTCTCCTCCAGAACTCACCGTTTCTCGGTGCAGAAGTCATCGTTTTCTTCTTGGGAATACATCGCTTGCCGGATAGAAATCCTTGCCATTACTTGTCATTTCATGCTAAAAAAATAACACGGACAAATTGAATTTGTCCGGACAAATTGTCCGAAAGCTCATAATCTACTGATTATTGGGTAGTTACAAGCCTCCAGACAAACAAACCGGACAAATTCAATTTGTCCATGTTATTTTTTTCTGGCGGAATCAGCCATTTTTGTTTATTGCCAATAAATAAATCTACGGTTTTTTATTTACTGGCAATAAACAAATCGAATATAAGTTCTATCATCAAAGCTCTTATTACCCTCTACGATGCCCTTGGTGGCGATAAAGGAATGGATGTTCTGAGGGTCGTTGGCAATCTGCTCTGCCAATGCCGCCTCGCTCGCTGCCAAGGTTGGCTTCAGGAACGGATAGCCATCGCTCGCCAATACTATCTCGGAGGAAGAAGATGGAATGGTATCTGATGCAGAAGCGGAGCCTGAGCAGGAAACAGGATCTTGAACAGAACAAGAATCTGATGATGAAACAGAATCCTGAACAGAACTGGAATCTGAAACCGAAACAACCTTCACTCCCTCCCGATAAACCGGGAATCCATCAATAACCGTATAGGTCTGGTTCTGCCCCGAAAGCATCGCCTTGATAAGCAATGGCTCTATCTGCTTTCTAGCCTCAGCAGGCGAAAGGCCCTGCGCTATCAGTTCTACTCGTTTCCGGGCAATCTTCTCCTCATAAGGCTTGCCGTTCTCATAGAGCTTTCCGGCGATAATTGCCTGGCAATCGCCCACCATCCATACTTCATTCCTTGTCCGGCTATAAAGGATAGCCGAAGCTGTTAGGCGCTCTTCGGGATGCTCCTTCAACCGCTCTTCCACCCCAAGCTTTTCATACACCTTATTATATATATACGCCGTTACGCCCTGGCAGAATTCATCTACCGAGGCATCCGTCTTCAGTTCCTCCCGGATATATTCCGAGATAAGCATCATGGCGTATCTTCCGTTCTTCACATCAGGATTGAGATGCTTCGGCGTCTTGCTCGTACTGCCATCAATCACAGCGATGAAATCATCGGTAACTACCATTCCATCCTCACAAGCCTCAGGGCTCTTCTTTCCTATGATACAGCTTTCTATAATCTTCATAAAATCTACTTATCTATCCGGTTATATATCTGAAAAAAGGCTACCCATCCAGGTAACCTTTTTACTCGTTTATTTATCTCTTAAGCCTTCACCTTCTTTAATCTGATAACCAGCTGTATGAAACTTGGAATCATGATGCAGAGAGAGAAGCCTACGGCATAATACATGGTTTTCTCATCGCCATGGAAGAGGTCGATGAGTTTGCCATCGCTCTGCGGCATGATATTAGCAAGAACATACGCCATCGTATTGTTCACCCAGTGGAGCAGAATGCCCGGCACAAGACTCTTGGTACGATAATACATCCATCCCAGGAGCAAGCCCATCAAAAGGGCATTGACAAACTGTGCCAGGTTGGCATGAACCACTCCGAAGATGGCAGCCGAAATCATGATGGCTACCCAATGGTTCTTCTTGCTCATGATGCCCAGCAGGGTGCGAAGGATGGCTCCACGGAATACAACCTCCTCAGCAAAAGGCGCCAGAACGCCGATAGCCACATAGCCCCAAGGCTCCTTCATGAGCGATGCGAATATCTGCTCGGTATTCTCGTCCATCTCGATGCCTATCTGCTCATATATGAGCTCCAGAGGAATGATGGTTCCCAGAGTGAACAATGCCACCCAGAGAAGCGTTGCCCAAGGCTTGGAAAGCAGATAATCGCGGGTCAGCGGTGTCCACTTCGTCTTCAGGAAGATGACGAGGGTGATAACGTTGCTGAACGCTGAAGTAAGCGCCATCAGGATAGGATTGCTGCCCGAACTGACAGCCAGGAGCGTTGCCTGGTAACCTTCGCCCTTAATGCCCGCCCAGATTCCTGCGCCAGCATACATCACGATAATCTGTACTACTATAAATATAATCATGTAGAGGACGATATCCGTCAAACCTCTCTTTAAATTAATCTTTGCCATTGCTTTTACTGTTTATAATTAATCGTTTATAGTTTAATAGCATTCTCGCTATCATTCCGCTTCCTTTTCAAAGAGTTCCAGCACGGTCTGCTCATCCTCTTTCAGCTGCACCGCCAACTCCTCGGGACTGTCAAACTTCTGTTCGCCCCTTATTCGCTTCACGAAGCTTACGAGCAAGAGCTGGTCATAAATATCCCCGTCGAAATTGAAGATGTGAGTCTCTAGCGTCAGTAGTCTGCCATTGAAGGTTGGGCGATTGCCCACATTCATCATTCCCCGTTTCCATACCACCGTATTCTCCAGTCTTACCCTTACGGCATAGACGCCAGGGGCAGGAATCAACTGTCCGAAGTGAGAGATGTCGAGATTGGCTGTAGGGAAACCGAGTTTTCTGCCTTCATGGAATCCATTCACCACCTTTCCGATGAGGGTGTAAGGGAAACCGAGGCACCGGGCTGCCATCTCCACTTCTCCCTCTTTCAGGAAAGAGCGGATGACGGAAGAAGAGATGTTGATGCCATCTATCTGGAAGGCTTCGTTCCTGATTACCTCGATGCCCATCTCCTTGCCGTAACGCACGTAATCTTCGAAAGTCTCCTCGCGGTTATGACCGAAGCGATGGTCGTAGCCGATGAAGAGTTTCCTTACGTTGAGATGGTCGTGGAGCACCTGCTGCATAAACTCTCTTGCCGACATCGCAGCCATCGCCTTGTCGAAATGCAGCACCACAGCATTATCCACTTCCGTCTTCGAAAGCAGCAGCAGCTTGGAGTCTAGTGTGCTCAGCATCTCTGGCTGGTAATCCGCCTGCAATACCTTGCGGGGATGCGCATCGAAGGTGATGACGGTGGATTGCAAGCCATCCTTTCGTGCCGTCTCTACGAGATGATGAATCAGGAACTGATGTCCCCGATGCACTCCATCGAAGAAACCGATGGTTGCCACACAAGGCTGCAACTGCACGGTATCGTTATAATATATTGTATTCATACTGTCTTTATCATTCATATCAGAAGAAGAACTCCGATGGATTATCTTCTCTTTGCTATCATTCTCTTAAAAGTTCTCCACAGCTCGCCCGCCCAAAGTACAACGGAGGTTGAGCCGATGATGAGCAGCCACTCGTGGAGCGACAATGGTGTGGTGCGGAACATTTCGCCACCAAAGGTTACGATAATCCACTGACCCACCAATACCAGTACAAGCACCAGAATCATTCCCTTATCCTTCAGGAAATGGCGGAAAGCGGTGTGATGACTCATCAGCGCCTTGGCATTGAAGAGGTTCCAGAACTGTATCATCACGAAGGTGGTGAAGAACATGGTCAGTTCATGCACATCTACTCCACCCTTGCCTCTGCGCTCGCAGTAAACCAGCAGGGCAAACATCACGAGGAAGAAGACGATGCCGCAGAACAGAATGCCGAAACCGATGCTCTTGTTGATGATGAAATCGGATGCCTTGCGTGGTTTATCCTTCATCACCTCATGAGATGGAGGCAATGAGGCAAGTGCCAGGGCTGCAAAGGTATCCATGATAAGGTTCACCCAAAGAATCTGGGTTACCGTCAACGGCATTTCAGTTCCGATAACTGAGCCGCCAAGCACCAGCAGGAGGGCTGCCACGTTTACTACCAACTGGAAGAAGAGGAAGCGCTGCAGGTTGCGATAGAGCGAGCGTCCCCACATCACGGCGTTGGCGATAGACTTGAAGGAATCATCGAGCAGGGTCATATCCGAAGCCTCCTTAGCCACGGAAGTACCCGAACCCAGCGACAAGCCCACGTGAGCATAGTGAAGCGCCGGAGCATCGTTGGTACCGTCGCCTGTTACGGCAACCACCTCGCCACGCTTCTGGAGCATCGCCACCAGTCGCTGCTTATCTGTAGGACGGGCACGGCTCATCACACGGATATCCTTCGCCCGCTCGTAAGCCTCTTCGTCAGAAAGAGCCTCCCACTGTTCGCCCGTAATCATCTGCTGGTCGAGCGAGGTCAGAGAGCCATCTGCTCCGATATTCTCAGGTTCATCTTCGAAGACACCTATCTGCTTGCCTATCTCCAAGGCGGTGGCAGCCGTATCACCCGTAACCACCTTCACCTCGATACCCGCATGGCGGCACTCCTGCACGGCAGCAGGAACATCCGGACGGATAGGATCGGCAATGGCTGCAATGGCCTGCAACTGAAGATCGTTGGCATCGAGAAGTGCTACCACTTCGGCAGTAGAGGTTCTGGAAGTTCTCATGATAGAAGCTTCTATTTTCTTATAGGCGAACGCCAGGGTTCTCATAGCCTTATGCTGCCACTCATCGAGTTCTTCGGCAGTCTGTCTCTGCATTCTATCTTCGATGATGCATTTCTTCATCACGATTTCAGGCGCACCCTTCACAAAGAGATAGGTCTCGCCATCAACTTCTGCCAAGGTTGCCATCATCTTTCTCTCGGTAGAGAAAGGCAACTGCTTGAGCACGTTCACCTGCTTGCGGAGTTCTTCATAATCCTTGCCCTGGGCATCGAGCCAGAGCAGGAGAGCCGACTCGGTAGGGTTTCCGATAGGTTTGCCGTCATTCAACTCGGCTGTAGAGTTGAGGGCGATGGCAGTATCGAGCAGCGCCTCATCGCCCTGCTTGAGTTCCAGGGCGCTCACCTGCATCTTGTTCTGGGTAAGCGTACCGGTTTTATCGGTACAGATCACGGTAACGGCGCCCATGGTTTCGCAGGCATGAAGCTTGCGCACCAGATTGTTCGACTTCAGCATTCTTCGCATGTTGAGTGCCAGAGAAAGGGTAATCGCCATCGGCAATCCCTCCGGCACCGCCATCACAATCAGGGTAACAGCCATCATGAAGTATTTCAGCACGATTTCTGCCATATAGAAATAATCCTTGCCGCCCCATGCCGGGTTGGTGAGGATATCGTGAATCAGGAAGATGAAGAAGGCTGCCACAGATACCACGGAGCCTACCTTGGAAATCATCTTAGCCAACTTATCGAGCTGCATGTGAAGCGGTGTCTCCACCGAAGTCTGCTCGGTAGATTTCTTCGCCACCTTACCAATCTCGGTAGCATCGCCCACGGCAGTAACCACAAACTCGCCCCTGCCATTCATCACCATGGTAGAACGGAGGATGACGTTGCGAGGATAGGCTCCATCGCCACCGCCTTCCAGAGATTTCTCGGCAACGGGTTCGCCCGTAAGGGTAGATTCATTAATCTGCAGGTCGTTGCAGACGATGAGTTCGCCATCGGCAGGCACCTCGTCGCCCACTTCCACGAGCACTACATCTCCCACCACCACATCATGGCGCGGAATCTCCATCACCTTACCATTGCGGCGCACCTTAACCGGCTGCTCTTCGCTGAGCGCCGTGAGCAGATTAAACTTCTTGGCAGCATCGCGCTCAAAGTAGAAGCCCACGGTAGTAGCAAGAAAAACAGCCACGAAGATACCGATGGTCTCCATGAAATTCTTTTCGATAAAAGCAAGGATGAGGGATACGAAAGCCGCCACAAGAAGTATCTGGATAATCGGGTCGCGATATTTATCCAAATACAGTTTCCATAATGAAGTACGTTGAGGAGGGGTGAGCACGTTCTTGCCATGCTGTTCCCTACTCTGTTTAACTTGTTCATCGGTAAGACCGATTCTTCTATTTTTGTCTATGTCCATTTCTGAATAGAAATTCTTTTTTGTACGATTAATAAGTACATACGCACGTGTGCGCACATAATTTGGTGCAAAGATACGCTATTTTTCTGATTCTAAGAAAATTTTTAAGATTTTATTTGGTTATTTGCCTAAAATCTAGTATCTTTGCACTCGAATTTGATAAAAATTCAATGGACTTGTAGCTCAGTTGGTTAGAGCAACAGACTCATAATCTGGAGGTCCTAGGTTCAAGCCCTAGCTGGTCCACCCTGAAAATCAAGCAGTTAAGCAGAAAGAGCTTAACTGCTTTTTTCGTTGCTGGTTTGCTTGAATTTGGTCTATTTGTTTTTGCGTAAACAAAAAAAACATTAAGAGGGCGATTTGGAGCTTTTGCAACCAAGTTGCAGAAACCTTTTCGTAATTTTGCAACCGAAATAGAAAAAGGAACTGAATGTTCCTGATTATATAGAACTAAAAGTATTGCAAATTATGGAAGAAATGAAACATTCTCACGAACATCATCATGAATGCCATTGTGAAAATTCTCACGAACATCATCATGAACATCATCATGACTGCTCATGCGGAACAGAAGAACATGAGCATCAGGGGTGCGGTTGCCACCACCATCATCACCATGAAGAAGGCGGTTTGAAATCCAAACTCATTCTTATCGGTGTAACTGTTATTCTCCTGATAACAGCCGTTTTCATCGAAAAGGAATACAGTCTGGCTACCTGGCAGTTGCTCCTCGTCTATCTCATTCCTTATTTATTGATAGGACACGAGACGCTGGGCGAAGCTGCAGAAGGTATTGCCAAGGGCGATATGTTTAACGAAAACTTTCTGATGGCTATTGCAACCATCGGAGCACTTTGCATCGGATTCTTCCCTGGATCAGATACAGAATTCCCGGAGGCAGTCTTTGTGATGCTCTTCTTTCAGGTGGGCGAACTCTTCGAAGGATATGCGGAAGGAAAGAGCCGCGACAGCATTTCGCATCTGATGAATATCCGACCGGATGTAGCGAATGTTGAAAGAAACGGAAAAGTAGAGGCCGTTTCGCCGGAAGACGTCAAGATAGGAGAAACTATCGTAATCCGTCCGGGAGAGAAAGTGCCTTTGGATGGTATTGTTGTTGAGGGAAACTCAGCCTTGAATACCATTGCCCTGACGGGAGAGAGTATGCCACGGGATTTGAATGAAGGCGATACTATCATGTCCGGTTGTATCAACCTTTCAGGAGTAGTTCGTGTACGTACCACCAAGAGTTTTGGCGAGAGTACCGTATCCAAGATTATCTCTCTGGTAGAGAGTGCAGACAAGAACAAGTCGAAGAGCGAGGCTTTCATCACCCGTTTCGCCCGAGTCTATACTCCTATCGTTGTTTTCGCAGCCATTGCCCTGGCGGTTATTCCTCCATTCCTGGCAGCAACAGGAATCGTAGGTGAAGGAACCTTTGGCGAGAACTTCCCATTATGGCTCAACCGCGCCTTGATATTCCTGGTAGTTTCCTGTCCATGCGCCCTGGTCATTAGCGTGCCCCTCACCTTCTTTGGCGGCATCGGCGGAGCATCCCGGAACGGTATTCTCATCAAGGGCAGCAACTATATGGATGCTTTAGCCAAGGTGGGAACCGTTGTGTTCGACAAGACCGGAACTCTGACCCACGGAGAGTTTGCCGTGGCAGCTGTTCATGTTGATGATTCCTGCCCAGACCATTCATCCCACGATGCTGATAATATACATATTGGTGAATATTCTGACAAGGAGAAAATCCTGCTTCATCTGGCAGCTCATACCGAGCATTTCACCACTCACCCTATCGGGGCAGCCCTGCGGACTGCCTTCCCGCAAGAAGCAACAGATGGCTGCGAGGTGACCGATGTAGAGGAAATTGCAGGACAGGGTATCCGTGCCCAAGTGAACGGCAAGGTGGTTTGCGTGGGCAACAAGAAGATGATGGAAAGCATCGGTGCCCAATGGCACGACTGCAACCAGGTGGGAACCATCATCCACGTCGCCATTGATGGCAAGTATGCAGGACATATTGTGATCAACGACACCCTTAAGGGAGGAAGCGCCCATGCCATCAGAGAGCTGAAAGAACTGGGAGTTGAGAAAACGGTAATGCTGACGGGCGACCGCAGAGAAGTGGGAGAAGATGTTGCCCACAAACTGGGACTGGATGAGTGCCGTGCAGAACTGCTGCCAACCGACAAGGTTTCGCATGTAGAACAATTGCTGAAGACAAAACCAGCAGGCAAGACGCTCGCTTATGTAGGCGATGGCATCAACGATGCCCCTGTATTGAAGCGTGCCGATGTGGGCATTGCCATGGGTGGACTGGGTAGCGATGCAGCCATCGAAGCTGCCGATGTAGTACTGATGGATGATGACCCTAGAAAGATTGCGCTTGCCGTAAAGATAGCCAGAAGAACCATTCATATCGCTCACGAGAACGTGATATTTGCCATCGGAGTGAAGATTGCCGTACTGATTCTCGCCACCATTGGTCTCGGCACCATGTGGATGGCAGTCTTTGCCGATGTAGGTGTTACGGTACTGGCTGTATTGAACGCCATGAGAAGTTTGGGTAAAAATCGTCTTTTTTATCGTTAAATACCAAAATAAGTTGTATCTTTGCAAACGAATAGCAATATACAATACTGAATGGTTATGTATAAAAAAGACATTTTGACTATGAATAAGATTATCAAACTCATCTTCGTACTCTGCTGCTTCTGCGGCATTGCACAGGCTCAGCCTCAACGCCCTAAGCTCGTTGTAGGCATCGTTATCGACCAGATGCGATGGGATTATCTCTATCGCTACTACGCCCGCTACGGCGAAGGCGGATTCAAGAGAATGCTCGGAGAAGGATTCAGCGTAGAAAACTGCAAGATTCCTTACATCCCTTCGGTTACAGCCATCGGCCACTCTTCTATCTGGACCGGTTCCGTTCCTTCCATCCACGGAATTGCAGGAAACAACTTCGTGAAAGATGGAAAGGTAGTGTATTGTACTGCCGACGATACCGTCAACCCGGTAGGTTCTGACAGCAAGGCTGGCAAGATGTCGCCTCGCAATCTGTGGGTAACAACCATCGGCGATGAACTCCGTCTGGCTACCAACAACCGCTCTAAGGTGATTGGTGTAGCCTTGAAAGACAGAGCATCCATCCTCCCTGCGGGCCATCACGCCAATGGCGCTTTCTGGTTTGATGACAAGTCGGGCAAGTTCATCACCAGTACTTTCTATATGGATAAGTTGCCTGAGTGGGTGAACAAGTTCAACAAGCAGAAACTCCCAAACAAGTATCTTTCCAAGAAATGGGAGACGCTCTACCCTATCGATTCCTACAAGGAGAGCACCAGCGATGACAACAACTACGAGAATGGAATTGTTGAAGGCGAAAAGGCAGTATTGCCACTCGATCTGCCTACCTTATATAAAAAGCATGGTTACAAGATTCTCCGCAGTACCCCATTCGGCTGCAACCTGACTTTCGATATTGCCAAGGCTGCCATTGAGGGAGAAAATCTGGGTAGAAACACAGATACTGATTTGCTGACCATCAGCTGCTCAAGCACCGATTACATCGGTCATCAGGTGGGCGTGAACGCCATCGAAACAGAGGATTGCTATCTCAGATTAGATAAGGCTTTGGCAGATTTCTTCGCTTATCTCGACCAGACCGTAGGCAAGGGAAATTATCTCACCTTCCTCACCGCCGACCATGGAGGCGTAAACAACGCTACCTTCCTGCAGGATCAACGAATCCCTGCCGGCATCTGGAACAAGAAGGGACTGGTAGATGAATTGAACAAGAGTCTGAAGACAAAGTTCAACACCGACAAGGACCTAGTAAAGACCATTATGAACTATCAGGTATTCTTCAATACAGACATCATCGAGGAACTCGGTCTGGATTACGCAGCCATCAAGCAGGTGGTAGTAGACAGACTGAAGAAAGACAAGGACGTGCACTATGCCTTCGACATGGAGAAGACCTCTATCGAGAGCATCCCTGAAGAGCTGAAGTTCCGCGCCATTAACGGTTATAACCGCGAGCGCAGCGGAGGTGTTCAGATTGTACTGAAACCAGGTCACTACGATTATTACAGCAGCAAGGGAACTACCCACGGAGCATGGAATCCATACGATATCCATATTCCTTGCCTGTTTATGGGTTGGGACATCCAGCACGGCGAGAGTGCCCAGCCTCACTATATGACAGATATTGCCGCTACCGTTTGTGCGATGCTGCATATTCAGGCACCTAACGGCTGCATCGGCACACCGATATTCTAATAAAAAGCAAAAAGCCAGATAATAACAAAGGCTAGGTTCACGATTCCGGAAACCTAGCCTTTATTTTTTATTCAAAAGAAGATGTTCTTCTATTCCGAGAAGAACATCTCTTATTCTTCGTTCATAATCTTCATATATTCCTCGTAAGAAATATATCTGCCACCCATCGATTTGAGATGAGGAGTCTCCAACTGACAATCTATCATCTTGCCACCGTGCTCCTGCAAGTATCTGGCAAGGAAGATGAGGGCAATCTTAGAAGCTGACGGAACCCTGGAGAACATGCTTTCTCCGATAAAAACCTTGCCGATGGTGACACCATAAAGTCCACCCACCAGTTCATCAGTTTCATTATCCCATACCTCTACGCTCGCCGCAAAGCCCTGCTTATGGAGGGCAGTAAATGCCTGGATGATGTTCTCGCCCAGCCATGCGCCATCTTCCCAATACCGTCCATTGGTCTTGCTGCATCCCCGTATCACGCCATCGAAATCTTCGTTGATTCCTACGCTGTATCGGTTCTTCCTCATCAGGGTACGCATGGAATGACTGATGTGGATTTCATCAGGGAAGATAACGAAACGTTTCATCGGACAGAACCAGAGAATCTCAGGCTGGTCACGGAAACTATACCAGGGAAAGATGCCATTGCTATAAGCCAGCAACAGGCGGTCGATACTCAAATCGCCACCAATCGCAAAGCATCCATCCTCATCGCCATAATGCGGATCGGGAAAGTAAATCTCGTCCGCAGTATCATCTATCTGTAATATCATACGCTTATCTTTTATCAAGAATATTCTTGACTAGACTTTCATTCTAATAATTAATCACCAGTTCCTTTCCGTCAAAGTCGACATGCGCCTTGCCACCCTTCTTGAGTTTGCCGAAGAGCAGCGCCTTCATCAGGATCGGTTTCAGGCGGTTACCGATGACCCGGTCCATCTCGCGGGCACCATATTCCTTGGTAAAGCCCCATTTCAGCAACTGTTCGCGCGCAGCATCGGTTAACGTTACGGTAACTCCCTTTGCTGCCAGTTTCGCATCGAGTTGACGAAGTTTCTTGGCAAGAATCAGCTCTACCATGTGCTTATCCATATCGTTGAACACCACCATGTCGGAAAGTCGGTTGATAAACTCAGGCTTGAAAGTCTTCTTCACCTGTGCCAGCATCGCTTCGCCACGACTTACGTTTCCATTGAAACCTACGCTAGTCCGTGAAGCATATTGTGCTCCGGCATTTGAGGTCATGATGAGAATCACGTTACGGAAATCAGCCTTCTGGCCCTTGTTATCAGTCAGACGGGCATAGTCCATTACCTGGAGCAGGATGTTGTAGATATCGCTATGCGCCTTCTCTATCTCATCGAGCAGGAGTACACAGTTTGGCGTCTTGCGGATGGCATCGGTCAGAAGTCCTCCATCCTCATAACCCACGTATCCGGCTGGCGAACCGATGAGTTTTGCCACGGTATGCTTCTCGGTATATTCACTCATATCGAAGCGTACCAGTTCGATGCCGAGTTCCTTGGCCAACTGTCGTGCCACCTCGGTTTTTCCTACTCCGGTAGGTCCCACGAAGAGGAGCGAAGCCAATGGTTTGTCATCATCTGTCAATCCCGCCTTTGCCATCATCACAGCCTCAACCACCTTGTCTACAGCCTTGTCCTGACCGTAAATCTTGTCGAGTATGCGCTGGCGAAGCGTAGCCAAAGCATCGTTATTCTCATCTTTCATCGCAGCCGCATCAATCTTGCAGACTTTAATAAGAATCTGCTGGATGATTGACTTGGTAACGTAAGAGCGCTGGCGAGATTCTACCGGATGCACCTCCAGATAAGCACCCGCCTCATCCATCAGGTCGATGGCCTTGTCTGGCAGACAGCGGTTGCTGATATATTTGGCGCTGGCACGGACGGCATATTCCAGGGCGTCCTTGCGATAGGTTACATTGTGGAACTTGTTGTATTTATACTGCAAGCCCTCCAATATCTTGATAGCCTCCTCCTCGGTAGGTTCCTTGATATCTATCTGCTGGAACCGGCGCACGATGCCCTTGCTCTGAGCCATGTAACGGTTATATTCCTCGTAGGTGGTAGAGCCGATGAAACGGATATCACCTGCCTCCAGATATTGCTTCAGCATATTGGATGCATCAGGTCCGCCATCTGAGCCACGACCGGCACCTATCATATTATGAATCTCATCGATGTAGATAATGGTATTGCCTTCCTTCACGGCTCCCTCCATCACCATCTTGATGCGTTTCTCGAAGTCGCCGCGATATTGGGCACCGGCAAGCATCTGTCCCATATCCATGCCGTAGATGCGAGCCCCCTTGAGGCGTTCAGGAACCTGGTTTTCGTTGATGAGTTTGGCGAGACCATAGACCAGAGCTGTCTTGCCGACTCCGGCTTCTCCGATGTGGAGCGGATTGTTCTTCTCGGCACGGCAGAGCACCTGGATGGTTCTGTCCAGTTCCTGTTCTCTTCCGATGAGCGGATTGTGCTCTTCTACCTTGTCAGAAATACAGGTAACCAGCTGATGCCAATCCTGTACAACCTGTCTTCTGCCTTCTTCCTCGTCGTCGTCATACTCGTTGGCGTAATCGTCATCATCAAAGTCTGCTCCCATGCCCATGCCAGCCTCTCCAGTATCTTCTCCAATAGGATAATAACTGTCAACGCTCGCCAGGAACTCGCCCTGCCGGTCGCCCACATTCTTGCACAGCAGGAAAGCGGCTTCTGAATTCTGCAAGCCAAACATCGCCTGCACAAAATGGGGTACATTCACCAGCTGTCTGTCGGCAGCAGCAGCCAGGGCGCACGCCGTTCCAAACATAGTTTTGAAGAGCGATGACGGCTCTGGCAGATACTTGATGGTTTCAGGCACACGCTCCTGCTTGGCGAGCCATCCCACCAAGTCTTCGTGCATCTTGAGGCTGTCTACGCCTTCTTCCTGCAGCGCCTGACAGAATGCATACTGCCTGAGCAACGCCAGCAGCATGTGCTCGGGCATCACGAACTCGTGATCGAAGAACCGAGCTTGCTTCATGGCATCGTCCATCAGAACACTCATATATCGGGTCAATCCCATACTGTCCATTCTATTTTTTCCTTTCTTTTTCTTAGCATATATTGGGGATATTTCCCCGAAATCAACGCCTATTCCGGCATATAAGTGAGTTTCAGCGGAAACTTCTGCGTACGGGCTTTCTCCATCGCTTTCTCTACTTTACTCTTGGCGATGTCATAGCTGTAGGTGCCCACCACGGCTTTTTCTTCGTGATGAACCTTGAGCATGATTGCTTCAGCCTCAGCCTGCGACTTGAAGAAGATGGATTCGAGGATTTCTACCACGAAGTCCATCGGCGTGAAGTCGTCGTTGAACATCATTACCACGTAACGCCCCGGCTCCTTGAACCTGGTTTTCTGGCGTTCACGAATTGCTGTTTGTTCTTGAGCCATATTTTAATTCTTATTTTTTATAAGCATTGGTAATCTCCACAACATAAACATCGTGGAATCCACCCTTGGCACCATACCACTGGAGCAGGTCCTTGTCGAGGAACTTCTCGGCGGTCATACTGTCCTTATAAAGTTTGTGGCATTCCAGGGTGAGTCGTGACTGCTCGAAGCCAATGCAGCCGTTATCAGTTTCTACAGGAATCAGTCCTGTTTCCTTCACCTTATCAAAATCACGTCCGCTCTTGGAACCGCAGAAGTTATAAATCTTCCGAGCCTCCTCGCTATTGCCGAGGAAAGAGAGAGTCATGAATTCATTCTCCTCGATGATGCCGTGGGTGAAACGCTCCGGACGGATAAAGACCACAGCCACCGGCTTATTCCAAAGCCATCCCAAACAGCCCCAAGAGGCGGTCATCATATTGAAATGATCCTTGTTGCAGGCACATACCAGCATCCACTCCTTACCAATAGTCTCGAAGACGTTGTCATTCAGTTCTTTTACGTTGATCTTTTCCATCTTATCTGTTCCTTTCTTTTTAATTTCTAATTACCATAAAATTGCGACAGCAGTATTCTGATTGCTGAATGCTGCCCATATCAACTGCAAAGATACAAGAATAATCTGAAAAAGCGAATGTTTCTTTAAGAAAATCGCATCACCCTATTGAGGATTATGCCTAATTAATACTTTTTTATGCCACAAGAAGGCTGAATTGAATACGATTTGTGAGGTAGGAAACCGACCTTGATTTACATTAACTTTGCATCGGCAGTTGAAAAAATAATTCATATTTTATTTTGTCAGTTGCCCAAAAGGCAGTACCTTTGCACCCCGAATGCCGAAAGCCGGGAAGGCGGAAGGCTTCGATTTATTATTCATTTATAAACATTTAATTTAATGTACAAAACAATTTTCAACAAGCGCAACAGCTTGAAGTTCAACCGATTCTCTAACAAGAACTACTCACTCTTCGCAGTTTTGGGAAGAGAGGTACTTGTTGGCGCACTCAGCGTTGCTACCCTGAGCCATGCTAAGGCAGCAGGCGTAAGCACAGAGGGAGCCAAGGTTGATTCTACCCTCTACAAGGGCGGAAAGGCTTACGAGCTGGATGCGGTGAGCGTTACCGGATCTCGTGCGCCGATGACTGTAGAGCAGTCACCTAAGATTGTGTCTGTCATTACCCGCGACGATATTCATCGTGCGGCTGCGCAGACGATCAACGATGTATTGAAATTAGCTACCGGCGTGGATGTCCGTCAGCGTGGTGGCTTTGGTGTTCAGACGGATATCTCCATCAATGGTGGAACCTTCGACCAGATTACCATTCTCTTGAATGGCGTCAACATTTCCAATCCTCAGACTGGTCACAATGCTTCTGATTTTCCTGTAGCTCTTGCCGACATCGACCACATCGAAGTGCTCGAGGGGGCAGCATCGCGCTTATTCGGAACTTCAGCCTTCAATGGTGCCATCAACATCGTAACCAAGAAGGCTAAGAGTGAGGGGGTATCTGCAAGTGTAGAAGGCGGAAGCTTTGGAAGTTTCGGAGCACAGGGACGCATTCAAACAGCTTTTGAAACGGGCAAGTGGACCCAGGCTTATTCCGTAAGCGGAGGTTACAAGCGCTCGGATGGCGGCACGGAGAACAGCGATTTCGAAAAGGGACAGGGCTACGGCAATCTCTCTTTCTCTTACGACCAGCGTTTCGACATCAACGCCCAGTTGGGTATTGCTAGCCAGAGCTATGGTGCCAATACTTTCTACAGCGCCAAATACAACAACCAATATGAGAAGACAGACCACGGTATGGCTTCGCTCAACCTGAGTCTGCACAACCAGGAGAAGACCTGGGAGATTGCGCCTCAATTCTATTATAACAAATTCAAGGATCACTATCAGCTGATTCGTGGAAAGGCTGGAGCTGCAGCAGGCGAGAACTATCACGACCTCGATGTTTATGGTGGTGGTCTGAATGCCAACGTGGCTTGGGCTTTGGGTAAGACCGCAGTGGGTTTCGATATCAGCAAGGAGTGCATCTACTCTACTGCATTGGGCGAGGAACTCGCAGAGAAAGACTATAAGGATATCTCGGGTTCTGACCGTCAATATACCCGAAAGGGCGAGCGCACCAACACCAACATCATGCTGGAGCACAACTTCATCTTCGGCGGTTTCACCTTGTCGGCTGGTGTCTTGGCAAACAAGAATACAGGTCTTGACAACGACTTCCGTTTCTATCCTGGTGTGGATATGAGTTATCGTCCTAACGACAACTGGAAGTTCTACGCTTCCTGGAACAAGGCATTGAGAATGCCTACCTACACCGACTTATACATAAATAATGTGGTGCAGCAGGGCGACATCAGCCTAAACCCGGAAAAGAACTCAACCTTCAAGGTGGGAACTCAATATCGCCAGACTGGTTTTGCAGCAACCGTTAGCGGATTCTACGCACACGGCACCAACATGATTGACTGGGTTCAGACATCCGTGACCGAGCAGAAAGACAGCAAGTATCACGTGATGAACATCGGAAAGCTCAACAACATGGGCTACAACGTAGATGCTACTATCTACATGAGAGAATTGGTACCAAACAGTTTCATCACCCGCATCAAGTTGGGTTATGCTTACATCTATCAGGATCATAAGACCGAGACAAACATTCTGAAATCACTCTATGCATTAGAGTATCTCAAGCACAAGGCTGTATTCGGTCTGGATCATCAGATTTGGAGCAAGCTTTCAGCTTCCTGGAGCGTAAGATGGCAGCAGAGAATGAATGGCTATCATCCATATACCAAGGTGGATTGCAAGCTGATGTGGGACGAGAAGAAATACAATATCTTCGTGAAAGCCGACAACATCACTTGCCACCGCTACTACGACCTCACAGCTGTTAAGCAGCCAGGTTTGTGGATTATGGCAGGAGCCAGCGTAAATCTCGGCCGATAATATAATCAGATAATAATCATCCCAAAAGATGATAAATATCCGAAACACGATTCGGATATCAAATAAAAAAACGAGCCTTGATGGAGGTTTCTTCCTTCCGTCAAGGCTCGTTTCCTTTTATTCCGGCTATTTCCTTTTATTTCAGTTATTCCGGTTTCTGATATTTTCCATTCACTTTTATCGGCTCGAGATGGATTCCCACATGGGTATCTGCGCCGAAGTGCTGCTTCAATCTTCGTTCGATACGGGTAGCATGTTCATGCGCCTCATAGAGCGAGAGAGAACCCGGCATGCGGACGTGCATCTCTATCGCAATCTTGTTTCCGATGCGACGGGTACGCAGGTTATGAATCTCTCCTACTCCCTGCTCTTCGTTCGCAATCTTCAGGATTTCATCTTCCTCAGTTTCCGGAAGACTAGCATCCGTCAGTTCTTTCACAGACTGCATCACCAGTCCCCAGGCGGCCTTGATGATGAAGGCACTCACGATGATGGCAGCCAGCGGATCGAGCACCGCCCACTTTTCTCCCAGAATGATGGCGCCACCAATACCGAACATCGTTCCGATACTCGATAAAGCATCGCTGCGATGATGCCAGGCATTCGCCACTACAGCCTCGGAATGATATTTCTTTCCGGCTTTTACCGTAAACTGATAAGCCCACTCCTTCATCACGACACTTACGATGGCAGCAATCAAGGCTACAACGCCCGGCTGCTGCAATGTCTCGCCGCAGATGGCACGATAGGTCTTGGTAACACCAGAATAACAGATCATCACACCCACCACGAAGAGCGAAATGCCGATGATGGCTGTGGCAAGCGTCTCGTATTTGCCATGCCCATAATCATGGTCCTTATCCATCGGCTTATTGCCCAGTTTAACGAATACCAGTACCACCACATCGGTAGCGAAATCGGTGAGCGAGTGGATGGCATCCGCTATCATTGCTGCCGAATGTCCAAGAATACCTGCAGCAAACTTCAGTACGAGCAGCACCACATTGATGATGCTTCCCGCTATCGTCACCTTATATACTTCCTTTACTCTATCCGCATCAGCGGAATGATTCTTTTTCGTTTCTGCAGGCATCTCTTGCTCGTTATATATTCTCTCATTCTTGTCCATACTATAAAATATAACAGAAGTCCTTTGCTTCCTTAATAATGTTTTTGTATAACCAAATTCCTGTCTTTCATGAATTGAGCGGCAAAAGTACATCTTTTTTCTGAAATCGGATAAAAAGAGAGATTAAAAAAGTATAACGAATAGGGAATAATGTGATAGCGAAGAGAGAAAAGCATGGAATTTTGTGATAAAACGCCTTAAAACAATAGGAATTTTGTGATTTTCAGTCCGAATTTCTTTGGAATTTTGTGATAAAGTTGTACTTTTGCACCCGATTATCAGGTATTATATTATTCTGTGACAAGAACATTATCACAATAAAAGCGGTTGAAAAAACCGCAAGATGAAACAATTATGGTTTTAAATTACATTTGGATAGCATTTTTCGTGATTGCGTTCATCTTCGCACTCATCGGATTGGCAATGGGAGATACGACTATCTTCCAGAAGATTGTAGATTCCACCTTCGACTCATCCAAGAATGCCTTCGAGATTTCTCTCGGACTGACGGGCGTGCTCGCCCTCTGGCTTGGCATCATGAAGATTGGAGAGAAGGCGGGAGTTGTGAATGTGTTGGCAAGAGCACTCAGCCCGGTCTTCACCCGTCTCTTCCCTGATATTCCGAAGAACCATCCGGTGATGGGAAGCATCTTCATGAATATCGCTTCGAATATGCTGGGACTCGATAATGCGGCGACGCCTACAGGATTGAAAGCGATGCAGCAGATGCAGGAACTCAACACGAAGAAGGATACGGCAACGAACCCGATGATTATGTTCCTGGTTCTGAACACCTCAGGACTCACCATCATCCCTACCACCATCCTTGCCTTCCGTGCCTCCTACGGAGCAGCCCAGCCTACGGATGTCTTCATCCCTATCCTGATGGCTACGCTCGTGGCTACGCTTGCCGGAATCATCATCACTTCGCTCTGGCAGCGCATCAACATCCTGCAGCCGGTTTTACTCGCTACTCTGTTGGGAATGTGCGCCTTCGTAGGCATCATCATCTGGGGATTCGGACAGATGGACAAGGATACGATGAATACAGTTACTACCCTGGCTTCGAATATGATTCTCCTGGGCATCATCCTCTGCTTCATCCTGGCTGGTTTCTGGAAGAAGGTGAATGTATATGATGCATTTATCGAGGGAGCGAAGGAAGGTTTTACTACGGCGGTGAAGATTATCCCTTATCTCGTAGCTATCCTTGTGGGCATCGGCGTGTTCCGTGCTTCGGGAGCGATGGATATGGTGATTCAAGGCATTTCGTGGTCGGTAGAACAATGCGGCTTGAATGCCGATTTCGTAGGCGCCCTGCCTACCGCCATCATGAAACCGCTGTCGGGAAGTGGTGCACGAGGCATGATGCTGGAGGCGATGAAGAACTATGGTCCTGATTCGTTTGTGGGCAGATTGAGCTGCATCTTCCAGGGTTCCACCGATACTACCTTCTATATATTGGCTGTATATTTCGGAAGCGTAAGCATCAGGAATACCCGCCACGCTGTGGCTTGCGGCTTGCTCGCCGATTTGGCAGGAGTCATCGCAGCAATCGCTATAGCATATTTATTCTTCGGATAATAAAAAACAAATTAATATGGCAAACCTCAAAAGTTTAGCAAAGGATACCGCCATCTATGGTTTGAGCAGTATCATCGGCAGATTCCTCAACTATCTGCTTGTACCACTCTATACGGCTAAGATCAGCGCCGCAAGTGGTGGTTATGGTGTCATCACCAACATGTACGCCTATACGGCGTTACTCCTCGTTATCCTGACCTACGGAATGGAGACCACCTTCTTCCGTTTTGTCAACAAGGAGGGAGAAAACTCAGAAAAGGTTTATCACACGGTATTGAGCATGGTGGGCTTCACTTCCCTACTCTTCATCGCCCTGGTATTCCTCTTCATCACGCCTTTGAGCGATGCGATGGGCTACGCCGACCATCCGGCTTATGTATGGACCATGTTCGTAACCGTGGCTATTGATGCCTTCCAGTGCATTCCGTTCGCTTACCTCAGATACAAGAAGCGCCCATTGAAGTTTGCTGCCTTCAAGTTGCTCTTCATCGGCTTGAACATTGCGCTCAACCTAGTTTACTACGTCATCATGGATGGTCACGATGTGGGTTATGCTTTCTACATCAACCTGGTTTGTACCGCCTCCATCACCTTCTGTTTCTACAAGGAACTGAAGGAAGGATTCATGGGCGAGAAATGCTCCTGGAGCGAATGTAAGGTGCTCGTCAGGAAGATGCTAAGCTACAGCTGGCCTATCCTCGTGCTCGGTATTGCCGGTATTCTGAACCAGACAGCCGACAAGATTCTCTTCCCTTACATCTATGAGAAGGGCGATGCGCATGCGCAGCTCGGAATCTACGGAGCAGCCAGCAAGATTGCGATGATCATGGCGATGATTACCCAGGCTTTCCGCTATGCTTACGAGCCGTTCGTTTTCGGCAAGGCGAAGGATAAGGACAACCGACAGACTTACGCTTCGGCGATGAAGTATTTCGTCATCTTCACCCTGCTCGCCTTCCTGGTGGTGGTAGGCTATCTGGATGTATTGCGCCACATCATCGGTCGCGACTACTGGGATGGTTTGAAGGTAGTGCCTATCGTAATGGCTGCCGAAATCATGATGGGAGTATATTTCAACCTCAGTTTCTGGTACAAACTCATCGACAAGACCATCTGGGGTGCTTACTTCTCGGGCATCGGTTGTGCGGTATTGATTGCCATCAACGTTATCTTCGTACCTATCTATGGTTACATCGCCTGTGCCTGGGCTGGTTTCGCAGGATATGGAACAGCCATGCTTCTCTCCTACTTTGTAGGTCAGAAGAAATATCCTATCAACTATCCGGTGAAGGAGATTATGATTTATGTGGTTCTCGCCCTCATTCTCTTCGCAGGAATGACCGAGGCAAACAAATACTTCTCCAGTGGAATCGCCTGCCTCATCAACACGGTGCTCATCCTTATCTTCGCCGCTTATCTCGTGAAGAAGGATTTCCCATTGAAGAGTCTGCCGGTAGTGGGAAAATACTTTAGAAAGTAAGAGATTCCAATCATTGAGATTATATTCCAAGAAGTCCGTGGACAATGTGTAAGTCCACGGACTTCTTTTGTTTATATTATACAGAACCTTCGCATGCGGTTCAAGAATAGACAAAAGGGCCCAATGTTCCTGGTCCCGAGCAATACTCAGGATATAATAGCAGCCAGCAAGGCGCCCTGTAAGAGCTAAAGCAAACGGCTGAGTGAACGAAACGAGACGATTGAGTATTTTGAAGGATATGACTATGCAAGCTGAAGGATACGGCTCCGTTAACCGAAGGATACGGCTCCGTAAGCTAAAGAATATGACTGCGCAAGTGAAAGAAGGCATCAGATCAGGTTCAAAGAGATAGAATATGGAGTTCAAGGAGACTGCTTCTGGAAAGTTGCCACTAGGCTCAGCAGCTCTGCTGAGCCTAGTCAGCAGGTCTGCTCACTGCAGTCAGCAGGTCTGCCGAGCATACTAAGAAAGCAGCTGGTATGCGCACTTGCATATCAGCTGTTTTTGCACTTTTTAGTTCGACTTGTTGTAAAATATCACACTTTTAAGGACGACCTTTTGTGGTTTTACACATTTTTAAGGACGTTTTTTGTGGTTTTTCAAAAGAAATCAGTATCTTTGCAGCAATATTCCCTCACAAAAGTGTTGGTAATAAGGCATTATTCCCTCATAAAAATGTATAGGCACAAATATCATTCCCTCACAAAAGTGTAGCAAACATGAAAAGATTCATATACAACCATCTGAAAGACTGGAAATTATCCAGTAACAGGAAGCCACTCATCATGTATGGAGCAAGACAAGTTGGCAAAACCTATATCATCAAAGAGTTTGGCAACAACGAATTTGAGAATATGGTTTACATCAACTGTTACAAAAACAAAAGCATTGCTCAACTTTTTCAAGGTGACGCAAATGCAGAAAGACTTTCCATCGGCCTTGCTGCTTATGCACACCAAGACATCACTCCTGGCAAGACCCTTGTATTTCTCGATGAGATACAAGAGATTCCACCAGTTTTGTCCTCGCTGAAATATTTCTGTGAAGACAAGCCAGAATTGCATATCATCGTAGCAGGATCATTGCTCGGTGTCATGAACATGAAAGGAGAATCCTTCCCTGTCGGTAAAGTTGACATCATGCACCTCTACCCCATGACTTATGAGGAATTTCTACTTGCCAATGGAGAGAAACAACTTTTGGATTTATTGCAAAGCGGAGATAAGGAACTTATCAACAGCCTCGCCCCAAAATTCATAGAATACCTTCGACGATACTACTTTGTTGGAGGTATGCCCGAAGCAGTATTGGAATTTACACAAAATCACAACCCAATGCAAGTAAGGCAAATTCAACAAAACATCTTGAATGCATACGAGGCAGATATCAGCAAACACACCAAAGAACAGACACAAAGAGTAAGAATGATATGGCAATCAATCCCAGCCCAACTGGCTCGCGAGAACAAGAAGTTCATCTATGGTGCAATAAGAAAAGGAGCTAGGGCTAAAGATTTCGAGATTGCAATACAATGGCTCACTGACGCAGGACTCGTCCATAAGGTAGAAAGAACAAGAGATGCCAAATCTCCATTAAAATTCTATGCAGACATGGATGCTTTCAAATTATATGTGCTTGATGTAGGTTTGTTGGGAGCACTCACAATGGCACAACCTGACCAGATTCTCATTGGCAACAACGTGTTTAGCGAATACAAGGGGGCGTTTACTGAGAATTTCGTGCTTCAACAGCTGAAATCTCTTCCTTACTTACCCATATATTATTACAGTAAGCCAAGCTCTACCCAAGAAATCGATTTCATAGTACAAGCCGGCAGCGAAATCTTACCAATAGAAGTAAAGGCTGAGGAGAATGTAAAGGCAAAATCACTAGCAGCATTTATCACTCACGATTTTGCCTCCTATCATCTCAAAGGTATCCGTTTCTCCATGCGAGGTTTCCAAGACCAAAAATGGATGGAAAATGTACCACTATTCGCAGCTAGAGAATTTGTTAAACACAAGGTAGAGAAGAGTTTCATCATCAAATAAGCCATAGAAGCATGAGGAAGAAACTGAATAAGAAACTTTGCATGGATGACATCTATGAGATTTGTATTCTTACCCATGGTAATAACCGTAAAAAAGCTCATCTTTATCAACTAACATTTGATGAGGACGAGCGAATATCCACAAATGCCCTGTGGGTATTCACTCATTTCGACATGCAGAACAACGAGTGGCTCTATGCCAAGCACGATGACTTAATAGACCGAGTTCTCGTAGAGAAGAATGAGACCAAGCGCCGCCTGATGCTCCATCTCCTTCTCCGTCAGCCTTTCGAAGAAGAATCACTCCGTTCCGATTTCATCGATTTCTGCATCGCCAAGATTACTGCCTGTTCCCAGCCCTACGCCATCCGCTGCTACTGCATGAAACTCGCCTACGAGCAGATGAAGTACTATCCCGAACTCCTCGAAGAGTTAAGAATGGCTCTGGATATGCTGGAGCAAGAGGTTCTATCACCAGGAATGTTATCAGCAAAAAGGCAAATTATGAAGAAAATCAAGCGAAGCCTTGGAAAATTCGGGAAATAGTCGTAACTTTGCAAAGTTAAATATCAAGCATTACATCTATGAATAAAGATAATATCAACGAGTTCGCATCCTTCGATGAATATCTTCGACAAGGAGAACCTTCGCAGAAGGAAAGTGCCGAGAACTGGAAGACGGCTATCGGATTGCAGGCTGTAGATGGGCTGCAACCGTCGGCGTATCTCATAGATGTGGCTAAACGAAACATCGAAGGAGAAATCTCTCTGGATGAAACCAGAAAACTGATTGACTCTTACTATCAGAGCAAGACGGTCCGTACACCTAAGGATGAAGACGAGGAAGAGGCAGATAAGGTTTCAGCCAACATCGCGAAGATTCTCGCCAGCAAGACCTTTGCCTTCAATACCAACGGATATGTTTCCCTGCATCGAAGAATATTCGAGGGAGTATTCAAGCACGCAGGAGAAATCCGCCAGTATGATATTTCCAAGAAAGAATGGGTGCTCGAAGGAGATTCCGTAAACTACCTGAATTGGGAAGACTTGCGAAGAGCATTGGATTGGGATATTGAGCAGGAGAAGAACTTCTCATATAAAGGTCTGACGGATGATGAGAAGATTGAGCATATTGCCAAATTCATTTCAGGCATCTGGCAAATCCACGCTTTCAGAGAGGGAAACACCCGAACCACGGCAATTTTCACCATCCAATATCTCCGTTCGTTAGGATATGAAGTGAACAACGAAATGTTTGCCAAGCACTCCTGGTATTTCCGCAATGCCCTGGTTCGTGCCAACTATCGCAACATTCAGAAAGGCATAGATTACTCTCCTATCTACCTGGTTCGTTTCTTCAGAAACTTACTCCTAAAAGATGGTTGGGTTCTCAAGAACAGGTATTTGCATATCCAGCCGACTGATGATTGGAAAGAGCAGCCAAGAATAGGTACCCCACAAGTACCCCGCAAGCTATCCTCAAGTACCCCACAAGTACCCCACAAGTTCAGTCAACATGTGGAGACTCTTATTCTATCCTTTAACGATGAATATATGACATCTGCGGAAATTATGGGCGCAATCGGACTAAAGGACAGAAAAAGTTTTAGTGAACTATATTTAAACGCTGCCCTCTCAGAAAAAGCTATTGAAAGGAAATACCCAAACACCCCAAGACATCCACGCCAGCAATATCGGATGACAGAGCTGGCAAAGACTTGGAAAGAATGGTATGAGAAAAAGAATAAATAACATCATAATATAAATAGAAAACAAAAACAAGTAATGAAGAAAAAAGCAACGGTCCTTATCGCCTCTATCATGGCGTTCTGCGGAATCAACACCGCTCACGCTGACGAGGGAATGTGGACGATTTACAACTTGCCTAACGCTGTGTATGAGATGATGCAGCGCGAAGGCTTCAGTATGACTTACGACCAGCTCTACAACGGCGAGAACGCCTTGAAGAATGCTGTGGTTAACTTCTCGGGCTATTGCTCAGGCGTAGTCGTTTCTCCAGACGGTTTGGTATTTACCAACCACCATTGCGGTTTCGAGGCTATCAGAAGCCACTCTACCGTGGAGCACGACTATATGCTCAACGGTTTCTTTGCAAAATCATACGCAGAGGAATTGCCTAACGAGAATATGTTCGTTAGCTTTATGGTTGAACAGAAGGATGTAACCGATAAGGTGATGAGCCTCGGATACGAGCAGCTCAACAACAAGAAGCGCGATGAACTCATCGATTCTCTAGAGAACGAGATGACTAAGGAGGTGAAGAAGAACGATTCTACCCTTCATATCACCGTTCAGCCTTTCTACGAGGGCAACAAGTGGTACGCTACTACTTACCGCGACTTCACCGACCTGCGTCTGGTTTTCACCGTACCAAAGTCTATGGGTAAATTTGGTGGCGATACAGACAACTGGATGTGGCCTCGCCAGACCTGCGACTTCTCTGTATTCCGCATCTATGCCGACCCTAAGACCAATGGTCCTGCTGCCTACAGTAAGGATAATGTGCCTTACAAGCCAAAGCGTTGGGCTCAGGTTTCTCTCCAGGGTTATAAGGATGGCGACTATGCGATGACCATGGGTTACCCAGGCAGCACAGAGCGCTATCTTTCAAGCTACGGAATCCAGACCATGCGCGATGCTGAGAATGCTCCTCGTGCCCAGGTTCGTGGCGTAAAGCAGGAGGTGATGCAGAAGCACATGCGTGCCGACGAGGCTGTCCGCATCAAGTACGACAGCAAGTACGCCAGCTCTTCCAACTACTGGAAGAATGCCATCGGTATGAACAAGTGTATCGACTCTATCGGCATCGTGAATCTGAAGCGTGAGTACGAAACCCGTCTCCGTGCTTGGCAGGATACAGCCAAGGCTGCCAACGACCTCGCCCACAAGGTAGATTTCGACAAGCTCGCCAAGCTCTACAAGGAGAGCGCAGACGTGAAATACGCCTGGACCAACTTCGCTGAATCTTTCACAAGAAGAAGCAACATCGAGTTCTCTACCCGTGCCATCAAGCTCCAGACTGACATGGAGGTGAAGGGTCCTGAGAAGAACAAGAAGAAACAGTATCATGAGTTTGAAGATAACTCTGCAGAATGGGATATGGCGCTCGATAAGGAAGTGCTCGCTACCCTTCTGAAGAACTACAAGGAGCACGTAGATGCCAAGTGGTTGCCTAAGTTCTACAAGACCATCGACGCTGAGTTTGGTGGCAACTACGCCAAGTATGTGGATTATCTCTGGGAGAAGTCGCTCATCATGAAGAAGGGCGCCAAGCTCTATTTCAACAAGAAGGGATATGAGAAGGATCCAGGCGTAAGCTTCGGTATGGATCTGAACGATGTATTTGCAGATTTCGCTGCTCAGATGGGCAGCATCAACGACAGCATCGCTGAGCAGGAGAAGTATCTCTGTGCTGCCAAGCTCCGTATGGAGGAAGACATGCCTCACTACAGCGACGCCAACTTCACCATGCGATTGAGCTACGGTCAGGTAGGCGGTTTCGACCTCGGTGGCAAGCCATCAGGCTATTATACCACAGCCGAGAGCCTCGTTGAGAAGATGAAGCTGGGCGATAAGGTAATCGATTACTACGCTGAGCCTATCATGCACGAGCTTCTCTCTGAGAAGGATTTCGGCAAGTATCAGGATAAGACGACTGGCAAGATGCAGCTCTGCTTCCTTACCAACAACGATATTACCGGCGGTAACTCTGGTAGCCCTATGTTCAACGGCAAGGGCGAGTTGATTGGTCTTGCCTTCGATGGCAACTGGGACAGCCTCAGCTCTGACATCAACTTCGACAAGCGTCTGGCTCGCTGCATTGGTGTGGACATCCGCTATGTGCTCTACCTGATGGATAAGTGGGGACACGCAGACCGCCTCTTGAAGGAGATCAATGCGAAGTAAATCCTATCTCAGAATCAACAGAGATGATATAAAGGTTTATCCTGGAATAAAGATTAGTCTCAGGATGATATAAAAAGAGCGGAAAATCAGCTGTTAACTGTTAACCTGTTAACTCCTGGCTTTCCGCTCTTGTTTTTTCTTATAGGTTCTCAACTAATATTGCGAGATATTATTCAGCTCCTTCAAAGAAACCTGACGAGGCTTCTCGGCAAGTTTCTTCTTCAATTCATCCACTATTATTTCTGTAGATGGATTGAAATCGGCAGAGCGCATATAGTTCAGTACACTCTGATAGAAAGCCTTGCCTTCCGGATATTTGGCAGCCTTTTCCAAATCGCTCATGCAGACGAGAAGCTTTCCGGCTTCCACCTTCCATTCCATCACCAAACCCAACTTATGATTCCGCTCGATATTATCTATCACCTGAACTATCGGGCGATAATCCTTGGCGAAGTTGTCAAGCACCAGCGGATGCGATTCCTTGATGACAGGGAACCATTGCCAGTTGGTGTGCATTTCCGTAGGGAATCCCTTGAATATCGGATGTTCCGGATTCGTCAGAATGCTCAGGGTTCCTGGAGAAACCTTCTTCTTGTTGTTCTCACAGATGGTCTTGAACATGCGATAGTTCCAGTAATCGGTCTGGAAGAGTCCGCCAACAGTATAAGGAGTAGCATTATCTGCCTGCGAAAGCGTATCATCGGCAGCTACAAAATGACTGGAAGCCGTAGGCATCCAAAGCATCTTTCCGCCCTTTTCCAAAACTTTCACCACTTCCTCATTCAAATCCTTGGCTATGATAACGCCCTTCTTTTCCAAAGCCTTCTTCGGATAAATCCAAAGTTCGTAGGAGTTTCTCTCCTCTGTTCCTTCAATGTTTAATGTAAGAAGCAGCTTGGTAGGTTTCTGCACGTGGAAAACACCATTCAGTTCACCCACATCCACCAAACCTTCATCGTATGAAAAGATGTTCAATACTCCCTCATCCTCAGCCAGATGCCATTTCAGTTTCTTGCCCTTCAGCGAAGAACCGCCATAGTTGGCAACCTTAACCTTAGCCTGAATCTTCTCACCATCCTCAAAGCAGAACTTCTTCATTTCCAGCAGAGGAACCACTGGCGAACACCACTGGCGCCATTCCTCGGGCGTAGTGATTCCCTTGCTCTCCATAAACGCATCCAGGATGCCTACGAAAGCACTTCCCTGACCGGGATAATCCTGAATATCGAGCAGTTGGAAGCCCGCCATATTCCGGGTTCTCAAATCCATCTCTATATCGGCTTTATAGAGTTTCACGCTCCATAAGCCCGAAGCCTTGTGGAAATCATCAGCCTGCGAAAGCATTCCGGCTGCAGCCAGCCTGCGGCGGAACACTTCAAAGTTATAAGGATGAAGCACTCCAGTGTATTTCTTCATCTCCCGATAATCAGGATAGGTCTGAAACTGTCCTGTTTCGTGAGAGATGATAGGGATTCCTGCCTTATCGCAAGCCTCATCAAAATTCATCGTAGAATTAGGATGGAAATGATTGAGCATTCCTCCATCGTAGGCGTCGGCAAACGAGAAGGAACCACGGGTATGGGTATTGTATTCGCCCCATCCCTCGCCTCCGATGCGGCAAGTGGTGAAGTAATCCATTCCTTCTTTTATTCCCTGATAACCGAGATAGTAATTGCTTCCGAAGGTATAGTATTTATCTGGCGCAATCTTGCGGAAATCATCCACAAACTCCTTCATCTTGTCGATGTCGCCCCAGAGTTCATTACCCAGCGCCATCATTCTGAAAGATGGATGATGACCATATTCTCTGAGGATGTTCTCGCCTTCCTGATGCAGGAACGCCATCAGCCTTTCATCCTTCTTATCGAAAGAACCCCAGAAAGGAAGCTCCGGCTGGAGATAGATTCCCAGACTGTCCGCTGCCACGAAAGCCGCCTCCGGTGGGCACCAGGAATGAAAGCGCACATGGTTGATTCCATATTCCTTGCAGGTTCCGAGATACTTCATCCAGCCTTCCACGCCCATTTCCACATGTCCCGTCAGCGGCCATACAGCCGCATCGTGCTTGCCACGGAGGAATATCCTATGACCATTGGCGTAGAAGTGGGCGTCCTTGATATGAAAATCCTTGGCGAAATCAGGCATCTGAAGGGCGGAAGGAGAAGCTACAGAACGGCTAGGGATTGCTCCTGTTAGAGTTTCTGCAGATTTGCTCTCTACAGAGCTGGCTAGCAGGAGTTCAATTCTTCCGATAATTCCATTCCAGTTGGTCTGCGTATCTTCCGTATAAGCATGGCTGGAACCGTAAACCTGATCAGGCACACCTTTTCCATTATCCACCACGATTTCCAGGAGATGCTTGCCCGACTTTACCTTCTTTGGCAGAAGATAGCGCTGGGGAGTAGAGATGAAATTGCAGGAATCCACCAGTTCTCCATCCACATACACCCATGTTGGTCGGGTACGCTCCAGGAAGAGTTCTACCGGCTTCTTCCAGTCCTTCGGGATATTGATGGTTCTGGAATATCTTGCAGCTCCTTTATAGGCATAGAGTCTCGTAAGATGCGTAGTCTCCACCGTATCTTTCGGAGCGAATCCCAGATGGTTCGTATCGATGGTACCGGGAAGAATGGCACGCTTCACCTCACCCTGCGAGGCACGCTTACTCTTGGAAAAAGCACTACCGCTCTTTCCCAACTCCACATTCCATTCACCAGCGAGCGAAATGCTCTGTGCTTGCAAGCCCAGACTTACCAGTCCCAGACAAGCGATAAGAATAGTTTTCTTCATTAACTTATTACAGAATATCTTTTAGGGTTAAAATTGCGTATAAAGATATAATAAATTTGATGTTTACGGCTGCAAATATACAAAAATTGCGGTAAAAACACCGCAATTTACCAAAGAAATTGCTGTATTTTTACCGCAAAATATGGATATTGCATCAAAACATCCCTTTGATGCAGACTTTCATCTTATTATAAATCGCTGCCTAAATTACTTCTTCTTAGGTCTGCGACGAGCCCAACCTTCTTCCTCGAAGTTTGGCTCCTCACCCTTGAACTTCACGTTGTCGTTGTTCTGGAAGAACTGGCGCCAATCGCCTGTATCCTCCTGAGGGCGAGACTTTCTGCCGCCACGAGATTCGCCACGGCTTCCACGTCCTCCCTTTCCACGAGCATCTCGAGAGTCTCTTGCATCATCAGAAGAACCTCTGCGGCTGCGTCCGCCTCTTTCTGAACCACGACCGCCTCTGCCCTCAGAACTGCGGCTACCACGGGCTGCTCTGCCATGACCTTCCTCATCAGCATCGTTACATCTCACGGTTCTGCCCTTGTACTCTGTACCGTTCAATGCCTTCATCACGCGCTTCGCATCCTCCTCAGGCACCTCGATGTAGGCAAACTTACTCAGCAGGTCGATGTGACCTACCTCCTGGCGACCCTTCACGTGCTTGTTCAGATACTGCATGATTTCGCCCGGATAGAAACCATCCGCCTTGCCCAGATTGATGAACAGGCGCTTGAAACCAGCCTCAGTCTCATGCTTTCTGCGACCATTAGAAACCTTGCCACGGCCCTCGCCACGGCTTCCACGACCTTCGCCGCCACGGGAACCCTTGCCTGTTTCTGGCTTGATAATCTCAGGAGCGTTCTTGTAGTAATCGAGGAACTTACCGAAGGTGATGGTCACCATCTTCTTGATGATGTCCTCCTTGTCGATGTACTCAAACTGGCGGTTGATTTCTGCCATGTATGGTTCAATCTGATCCTCGTCCACATCGGTCTTCATAATGTCGTCCATGGTCTTGAAGAGCTGCTTCTTGCAGATTTCCTCTGGGGTAGGCAAAACGCCGTCCACGAACTCCTTGCCAATCTGCTTCTCAATCTGGCGAACCTTGAACTTCTCTCTGGTATGGATGATAGAGATGGATGTTCCTTTCTTGCCGGCACGACCGGTACGACCGCTTCGGTGGGTGTAGCTTGCCACATCATCAGGCAAACCATAGTTGATAACGTGAGTCAGATCATCTACGTCCAGACCACGGGCAGCCACATCGGTAGCCACCAGGAACTGAACGGTATGGTTGCGGAACTTCTGCATGGTGAGGTCACGCTGCTGCTGACTCAAGTCGCCGTGCAGCGCCTCTGCATTATAACCATCCTTAATCAGCTTATCTGCAATATCCTGAGTCTCCAGCTTGGTGCGGCAGAAGATAATTGCAAAGATGCGTGGATAGAAATCCACCACGCGCTTCAGGGCGAGATACTTGTCCTTGGCATTTACCAGATAGTAGATGTGGTTTACATGCTCAGCACCCTCGTTGCGCGAACCCACTACGATTTCCTTGTGGTCGTGCAGGTAGTTGAGGGCAATCTTCTCGATGTCCTTGCTCATGGTAGCCGAGAAGAGCAGAGTGTTTCTATCTTCCGGAACGTTCTCGAAGATGGCATTGATGCTCTCAGAGAAGCCCATGTTCAGCATCTCGTCAGCCTCATCAAGCACCACGTTGTTCACGTTCTCCAACTGAGCCACGCCACGATTAATCAAATCGAGCAGACGGCCGGGGGTAGCCACGATAATCTGCACACCATGCTTCAGGGTGCGAATCTGGCTTCCGATGTCGGTACCGCCATAAACTGCGGCAATATGCAAACCGTCGATGTACTTGGCAAAACTGTTCAAATCGTCTGCTATCTGGAGACAGAGCTCACGTGTAGGACTGAGGATGATAGCCTGTGTCTGCTTGCTGCTGGCATCGGTTTTTTGGATAACCGGAATACCGTAAGATGCAGTCTTACCCGTACCGGTCTGCGCCAACGCAATCACGTCGTTCTTATTACCAAGCAAATATGGGATTACTTCTTCCTGAACTGGCATTGGATTCTCAAATCCAAGCTCTTCGATGGCACGGCGAATCTCCTCGCTCACGCCCAATTCTTCAAATGTCTTCAAATCTTTTTAACCTTAATTCATTATAATCAAAATGGAAGGCCGAATTCACCCTCCCAGCCATGAATTAGGGTGCAAAATCCTTCCGAAACGCTTGCGGCAATCCCACGCATTTATTAAGATTGCCTAAATTCGGGTGCAAAGATACGAAAAAAATGCGAGTTTCTTGCAGATTTCTGCAATATTTTATTACCTTTGCATGAAAGTTACAACAAACAGATAACCAAGAAAACTTGAAATATATGAAAAAAGTTATTTTCACCCAAGAATGGATTGCTTTGCATCCATACGAAAAAGCAGACGAAACAGATCTGTATTATACAGAACTCGCCAACGAAATATACCACGCTCTTGACGAGGCGTGCTACACCCATAACTTCAAGAATATGGATGAAGCCAAGCAGCTGGCACTCAGCATTGCCGGTTATTTCGAAGATGTGATTTCGGGCACAGGCATCTGGAAGACTTTCACGGAAGAATGCAAGCAGCGCTACGGCACCTACATTCCTTTCTATGAGAAAGAAAGCGAATTCATCAAGAGTCCGCTCAACGAAGATGACCCGGCTTACGACCCTGAGGAAATCAACATCGCTGATGTCAAGTTCCTGCTCTGGCACCATTACCAGCAGAGCAGTTTCGTACAGGAAGCTGTTCCTTTCCTCTTCGGAACCCTGGAACTGGCTGCCAAACTTGCCTATATCATCCTCGACAGAGAGTATGAAACGGCCCCGGAAAACGAGCGTCTTCTGACTTATCTCAGCGAAATGCCTGAGATAGAGGGCAACGCTGAAACGACCGAAGAGGAAATCGAGAAGAACAAGGAGTTGGATGAGATTCACCGTCGCGACACCCTGGCGTGGTTCCATTATGGCTGCTATTTCAACGTGGGCAACCAGAAACGCCTGCAGTTTACCCTCCAGCAGATGGCAAACTCGCCTCAGGGTCTCACCGAACCGCTCGCTTATTCTGTGCAGATGGAAATGACCATCGCCGGCAGAAACAATCTTCTGGCGCTCACTTCTTACGAATGGCTCCGCAAGATTTGCAGGAACATGCCTACTCATAAGCTCTGGGAGGATGAGGAGTTCAGGAAGAAGGCTATAGAGCTACATGAAAAGGCAGATCATGAGAAGGCGATTCACGACTACAATCTGCTCAAGGCGAAGGGATACGAAGACAAGTTCATCTTCCTGGAAGATGTGAAGACGCTGAAGGAATTCCTCAAGGAGATTGAATTCGAGTTGCCAAAGGACATCCGATTCCCTCAGAAATACGAGAAGGGCATCATCTTAAGCGGAAGTCCATATACAGGCATCAACATCAGTTTCGGTCTGGCTCATTGCATCGCATCGCCTGAGAACCCATACTATGTACAGGAGCGTGCAGAGACCGACAGCTTTGGCATTATCAGCGGCAATGGTCTCCCATTCCCTTACGAAATTGTCTGCAAACTGATAGAAAACAACCTGATTCCTGACGCAAACATCTTTACGAGCCAGTATGTAAAGGAAGAAGGCTTGAAGATTACGCAGGCAAACCTCCAGTTCCTTGCCGATTACTACTTGATGGGCAGAAAGGATAAAGACCTGTCGCCTAAGGAGTTGTGGTAAAGATGCATTCAGCATACCCAATAAAGTTCACTACGCTAACCCCATTTTTTAGGGGGTTAGCGTAGTAGACTTTTACAAATTTATAGAAGAAAGAGCGGAAAATCAGCTGTTAACTGTTAACTCTGTTAACCCCAAGCTGTTCTTCCGCTCTTTTTATTATAAATGTTGACAGACATTCTTTTGCTGTCTTCAAACAACATTAAAGAGCTATCAACTTGCAGCAATTATTAAATATACGTAATTTTCCATATAAATATGTAACAAAGTACAATCTCTTCATTATTTTTTAGTAATTTCGCAGTTAGTAATTCTAAAATCACTAATTATGAAATTCGTAGATAGAATCAGGGAACAAGCTGTTTTACAGACAGCTTTGGAGTCTAAAGCTTCAAGCTTCATTGTGATATACGGACGAAGGAGACTTGGAAAATCAACTCTCATCAGAAGAGTGTTGAAAGATGGAGACATTTACTTTGAAGCCAACCTAAGCGAGAAAACTACCCAGCTAAGTCTGTTGGCACGCACCATAGGCACGGAATATCCGGGCTTCGACAGCCCTGTGTATTCTTCCTGGGAAGACATCATCATGGCTTTCAACTACCGTTGCAAGGAAAACGCAACACTTGTCTTGGACGAGTTCCCATATCTAGTTCAGAAAGATCCAGCATTACCTTCTACTCTACAACGAATCCTCGATAGGCGTATTACCGGAGTAAATGAATTGCGCTGCAACATCATCATCTGCGGCTCTTCACAGAGAATGATGCACGGTCTCTTACAAGGTTCAGAACCTCTTTATGGCAGAGCCGACCGTATTTTCATCCTACGTCCTGTCAAGTTGCCTTGGTGGCAAGAAATCATCAACACCTCAGCCAAGGAACTTGTAGAAGAGTACTCTATATGGGGAGGAGTGCCTCAGTACTGGAGTCAACGAGAAAGATTCTGCTCTTTGGACGAAGCCATTCAAGAACTGATATTAGACGAAATGGGAAATCTCTATGACGAGCCTGCCCGTCTGTTTATGGATGAGGTATCAGATATCGCACCCTATTCATCTATCATGCTTGCGGTGGGTAGTGGAAAGCAGAAGTATTCCAGCATTTCTGATGCTCTTGGCAAGACTACGGCAGAGCTTGCCAAACCGATAAAAATTCTGACTGAAATGGCTTTCCTCAGAAAGGAAGTACCATTTGGCGAAAATCCGCAGAAGACAAAGAAGATTCTTTATCGGATAGATGACCCATTCATGGCGTTCTATTACAGATTCATCGAACCGAACAAGTCTATGATTGCCTTGGGACGTGGCAACATTGCAAAGAAATTCATCAATGACGGTTTCAATGGTCATGTTTCCGAGGTTTGGGAAAGACTGTGCCAGATGGCTGTCTGTGGTAGCGACATAGAAGGTCACACATGGGGTGAAGCCTCACGCTGGTGGGGCAAGGTTCCCATCTTTGAAGAAGGAAAGAGAACCCCTGTCGGCAACGAGGAACTAGAATTTGATGTTGTTGCAGAAGACCTCTTTGACAAGAACACAATACTTGTAGGAGAATGTAAATGGACAGCCCCTGATTATGCCGACCGACTCTTGGAAAAGTTGAAGAGAAAGGTGGCTCTCGCCCCATTTGCCCAGGGAAAGAATGTAATATACCTCCTTTTCCTAAGAGAAAAGCCCCTACCTGGTCCTCAGTCTTGCAAGGTGATATTGCCAGAAGAAGTGGCAAGTTTGCTGCATCATTGAGCTAACCTAAATTATGTTCCGTAAGGTAATGATTTAAAACTTGGTTGCAGTAGACTTTTAATATTTAAGAGAAGAAGGTACAGAAAAACAGCTGTTAACTGTTAACACTGTTAACCCCTATTTCAGATTCTTGTCCAGAAACTCCAGCATTTTCTCCTGTGCCTTTAAACCGCAGGAATGAGGGATTTCCCAAAGTTCTGTATCCAGCAGATTATCTGCTCCCTGACTCTTCCAAACCTTGTGCATTTCGGCGAAAGCATCCTTTACGCCAGGCACCGGGAAGAGCTTGTCTTTTGTGCCATTGATGAAGAGCATCGGTTTCGGACAGGCGAGGGAGGCGATGTGCGGATAGTCTAGATACTGCCTCAACCCCGGGATGCAATTCGCAAAACCGCCATTCTCCTTTCTTCCGAATCTCCGGGTAAGCTGAGCGTCCGTAGTAATCATCCAGCAGATTGAAGCACCCGCCTTGATTCTATCCGATAATGCAGAGAGCATCCACGAGCGATAGGCTCCCATCGAACAGCCTACGCATCCGATACGCTTCGCATCTACCATCGGCAGCGAAGCCAGGAACTCGGTGCTGGAAATATCATCGTAAGTCATGAAGGCTGAGAGGTCTCTACCCAGCATCATCATGTTGCCGGCTATCAGGTCGTATTTGTTTCTATCTACGCCCTCCTTCCGGCCTCTTTCTCCCCACATCGGAGCATCTGCCGAAAAGACTACGTAGCCATGTCTCGCCAGATAATCGCCCACGTACTGATTATCATAAAGCTGCCTTGCCCACGCATCCGCATCATCCAAGATCTCCTGACAGAGTGCCTGCTTCTCCGGAGCATCTTGTTCTTCCTGAGTAAAGAAAGGACGAATCATCTTCTCCTTTCCGATAAAGAGATGGGCACCATGATCATGAAGCGCATTGACTGTTGGGAATGGTCCCTTGCCATCCGGAATCAGGAGATAAGCCGTAATACGGGAATAGGCGTTGATATTAAAGGCGATTTTCTGCGCCTTATATCCGTCTCTCTGTTCCTCACCGAGCACTTCCATATCCCAAGCTGCAGCCGCCTTCGGAGGCGTCATCATGCATTCGAGAACCTTCGCCCTTGCCGTCTTTTTCCATTTTTTGAAGTTCCTGATCGGACTGTTTCCCCAAGCCATCGGATAGGTCAGTTCCTTCTTCAGCGTTTCTACATAGGTAGGAATCTCTCCCTGCCATTCATACTTCTCCCGCTTCTGAAGCTTCGGCTTCGAAGAGGTTTTTGCAAGCGACACAGTGGTCTGAGCAAGCGCCACAGACGCCTGCAACAATGCGATGATACTATATGTGATAATCCTTTTCATTCTCTTGTCTTGTTTTGTTAGAAATCTTTCTTCCTGTTTATAAGATTAGTTATTGTTTGCAAAATTAAGAAATTATCCGCAAAAAGAGCCCAATAATCTCGATATTTTTGTGTACCTTTGCCTAAAACATTTATAAATAACGGATAAAACATTCATAACAACAGATAAAACATCATCAAATAGAAGATAAAGCAATATGAAAATAGCAGTTTTTTGTTCAGCAAATAAGAATATCGACCCCGACTTCTTCACGTTGACAGAAGAGATGGGAAAGTGGATGGCAGAGAACGGCCACGAACTGGTTTTCGGCGGCTGCAACTCTGGTCTGATGGATTGCATCGGCAAGGCAGTAAAGGCGAATGGCGGCAGAACCATCGGTGTGGTTCCTACGCTTGTAGAGCGAGGAGGAAGAACCTTCCCAGACCTCGACATCGAGATTCCGTGTGATAATCTCAGCGACCGCAAGGACCTGATGCTTGCCCAGAGCGACATCTTTGTAGCCCTTCCTGGCGGCGTCGGCACCCTGGATGAAATCTTCACCATCGCCGCCGCCCACACCATCGGCTACCATCACAAAATGGTGATTCTCTACAACATGAAAGGCTTCTGGAACTCCACCATCGCCCTATTGGATGACATGGCAGAGAAAAGCATGATTCGTGGCAATTGGCGAGATGTGATTGAAGTGGTGGATAACCTGGAAGAGTTAAAGGCGATAGTTGAAAACTCCCATTAATATGATTTTTCGGCAAACTTGCACATTTCTCATATCAAAAAGTGGCAAACTTGCACATTTTTGATATTAAGGAAGGAATAGAAACCTATAAACGAAATACTCAGAAACAAAAGAATGAGCGGAAAAACAACTGTTAACTGTTAACTCTGTTAACCCCAGTTGTTCTTCCGCCCTTAAACTTTATTCTGCCAGCAGCTTCTCTGCCATAGCCTTACCCAGAGCCTCGCACTGCGCCTTTACCTCTGGAGTAATCGCCTGCTTCATATCTACCGGCTCGCCCACTGGCTCGTAGTGGAGCTTGGTGTCGTTCCACTCCTGAATCTTTGCTACTGCCTTGCTTGCCCAGCAATGAGAACCGTACCAACCGAGGAGGTGGTTCTTGACGTCCTTATTGGCAAGTTCGGAGAGGAGAACCTCCATCTCGTGATAAAGACCGGCATTGTAGGTTGGAGCACCCACGATGAGACCCTTGTAACGGAAGATGTCACGCAGGATGTAACTGTGGTGAGTCTTCGAGATATTATACATCACGATGTTCTTCACGCCAGCCTTACTTGCCGCACGGGCGATGATTTCTGCCATGCGCTCGGTGTTGCCATACATGGTGCCGTAGCAGATAACGAGGCCTGGCTCCGTCTCGTACTTCGACATCTTATCATACATGCCGATTACCTTCTCAATGTGCTCGTGCCAAACCGGACCATGGGTTGAGCAGATGTAATCCAGCTCCACGCCAGCCAACTTCTTCAAGGCATTCTGAACAGGGATTCCATACTTACCCACAATGTTTGAGTAGTAGCGAACCATCTCCAGCCAGAAAGTCTCGCAGTTGATTTCCGTATCGATGATTCCGCCGTTCAGCGCACCGAAGCAACCGAACGCATCACCTGAGAAGAGCACCTTGTTCTTTGCATCGAGCGTTACCATGGTCTCTGGCCAGTGAACCATAGGGATGAGAACGAAGCTCAGCTCGTGGTTGCCCAGAGAGAGGGTTTCGCCATTCTTCACCTCTACCACGTCATCGGTTACGCCGTAGAAGCCTTCCAGCATTCCCAGGGTCTTCTTATTGCCCACGATCTTGATGTTAGGGTAATATTTCTTGATGAGGGCGATGGAGCCGCTGTGGTCAGGTTCCATGTGGTTGATGATGAGGTAATCGATTTCGCGGTCGCCAATCACCTCGTGGATGTTCTCCATAAACTGGGTGAAGAAATCCACCTCTACAGTATCAACCAGCGCTACCTTTTCATCATCAATGATATAAGAGTTGTAGCTCACTCCGTTAGGCAAAGGCCAGAGGCCCTCGAAACGATGCTTGTTGCGGTCGTTAACGCCTACGTAATAAATCTTGTTTGTAATTTCTGTCATATCTTTTATATTTTATAATTCCTTCTTCTTTTCTTCTCCGAATTCCTTCGAAACATAATTGTAGATGTCCTTGCAGCATTCGGTGGAGAATTCCTGAGCGCTCTTCAGGAGGCTATCCCATTGCGCCTCAGACAATCCACGGTCGATGTCCTCGCGGGTGATTCCGTCCTTGATTAATCCGAACACGAAGCCTGCATTGAAATTATCGCCGGCTCCGATAGTGCTCACCGGCTTCATCTTCTTCGAAAGATAACTCTTGGCAAAGCCGTTCTCGGCACGAACCTCTACAGGCTCAGCGCCCTGAGTGCAGATAAACTTCTTGCAGTAGAAACTGATTTCGGCATTATAAACCTTATCCGCCTCCGGTTTCTTGTAGAGGATTCCGAAGTCCTCGTGGCTTCCGCGTACGAAATCAGCCATCTCCAGGTTCTCTATCAGATTAGGCGTAATCTTCATGATTTCGTTCTGATGAGAAGCACGGAAGTTAATGTCGTAATAAAGAATGGCGCCGTGCTCCTTCGCATACTCCAGGAAGCCGGCAACCTGAGGACGGACCACAGGATTCAGAGCGAAGAACGAACCGAAGAGCACGATGTCGCCAGGATTGATTTCCGGTGTGGCAAACTCCAGCTGGTCGTGAGGATGATCCTTGTAGAAGATGTAGTCGGCATTGTTGTTCTCGTCGAGGAAAGCCAGCGAGAGCGGCGACTTCGATTCCGGGAAGATGCTCACATTGTCAGCATTCACCCCATTATCTCTCAAAAACTGAATCACATACTCTCCTATGCGGTCGTTGCCCGCCTCGCTGATAAACGAAGCATTTACGCCCGCACGCCCCAACGAGATGACTGCATTGAATGATGAGCCACCCGGTACTGCCTCTATCGGCTTGCCGCCCTTGAAGATGATGTCAAGCACGGTTTCTCCTATTCCTATTACTTTGCGCATTGTTTTTTGATGTCTATATTTATTTTTTGGGAGCAAAGATAAGTCTTTTTGGCGATAATGCAAAATAAATGACTATTTTTTTGGATAAATTACATTTTCAGTGTAACTTTGCACCTTGAAATGAAATACAATACTTATACACTCGATAATGGACTCCGCATCATCCACCTGCCTTCAGACAGCAAGGTGGTGTATTGCGGTTACCAGATTAACGCCGGCACCCGAAACGAGGAGCCGGGCGAAGAAGGACTTGCCCACTTCTGCGAGCACGTTACTTTCAAGGGCACAGAACGCCGCAAGGCGTGGCACATTCTCAACTGTCTGGAGAGCGTGGGAGGCGACCTGAACGCCTACACCAACAAGGAAGGCACGGTTTATTACTCCGCCATCCTCAAGGAGCACATCGCAAGAGCCGTAGATCTGCTCACCGACATCGTTTTCCATTCGGTTTATCCGCAAGCGGAAATCGACAAGGAGGTAGAGGTAATCTGCGATGAGATAGAGAGTTACAACGATTCTCCTGCCGAACTGATTTATGATGAATTCGAAAACATCATCTTCAAGGGTTCGCCGCTGGGCCACAATATTCTGGGCACAGCCGAGCAGGTTCGCTCGTTCAAGACAGAAGATGCGCTGCGCTTTACAAGAAAGCTTTACCGGCCGGATAATGCGATATTCTTCGCTTACGGAGACATTGACTTCAAGAAGCTGGTAAGACTCTTGAAGAAGAGCTTTTTAAGTGAAGAACGAAGAGTGAAGAGTGAAAAATTCAATAGTCCAGAGGCGCAAGCCCAATTCAACATTCAACACTCAACATTCAACACTCAACACTCCTTCGAGGGGCAGACGATTGTGATGCAGAAGAATACGCATCAGGCTCATGTGATGATTGGAACCCGCGCCTACGATGTGAACGACAGCCGCAGAATGCCACTCTATCTGCTCAACAATATGCTGGGCGGACCGGGAATGAACGCCAAGCTGAACCTCGCCCTGCGCGAGCACAACGGACTGGTTTACACCGTAGAGAGTACGATGGTGGCTTATGGCGATACGGGCATTTGGAGCATTTATTTCGGCTGCGATGAGCACGACGTGAAGCGCTGCCTTCGCCTGGTTCGCAAGGAACTGGATAAGTTCATGCAGAAACCGCTGAGCGAGGCGCAGCTCAAGGCCGCCAAGAAGCAGATTAAGGGACAGGTAGGCGTGGCTTGCGACAACCGCGAGAACTTTGCCCTCGACTTCGGCAAGAGCTTCCTTCACTATGGCTGGGAGAAGAACGTAGACCGACTCTACGAGCAGGTAGATGAGATTACTGCCGAACAGATACAGGCCGTGGCTCAGGAGTTGTTTGATAAAGACAGGCTCACCACGCTGATTTTCAGATAAATAAGAAACAAAGAAGGCAACAACTTGGGTCGTCATGCGACTTCCCTCGTTGTTGCCTTCGTAATTTAATGAATTAAAACTGCTTTTTTCTTAAAACAACTAACAATTAACCTAAAAACTTAAACCTAAAAACCTAAAATGAAAATCTATAAAACCTAAAACGAATTTTTAACAATCTATATATGAAATCCCCAATCAGAATTTATCACGAAAACTCTCAGGGGACAGTATGAATTTCAAATGAAAAGGAGTTTTTACTCTCCTCTTTGGTTTCGGAAGCCCCTTTGGCTCCCTACTGTTACTCAGCTGTGCATTGCTGCCAGCCATTTCTTAATCTCGGCTCTTTTGGAGCCCTTCGCATGGCTAATCTCCGATTAAGCCAACTTGTTGTTAATAGCACCAACTTCAGCTACACATGCAACAACTACTGCGATAATCATTCCTAATACTAACATAATCTTTTCCTTTCTTAAATTTGTTATCTTAAATATACAATCTTGTAGTTTTACCTAACAAAATCTTAACTCTCTTTATTTCTTACCTCCCGAAGGAGGATTTCTATGCTCTCTTAGCTTCGTAGCTTATTTGCCGCAGTTCATTCCGAGGTTCATACCTGCGCAAGCAACTACTGCGAATGCTACTACTGCTACTGTCATTATCCCGAACATTACCATAATCTTTTATCCTTTTTTCTTTTTCTGGTGCAAAAGTACAACTTTTTGTGTGCGCACACAAACATTTTAGGAGAAAAGTTTCAAAAAGCCCTTTTTTCTTGATTAAGGTCAAGGACATTTACATTCTCATTACAAAATCAGGCACGAATTACACGAATCCGTGTAATCCGCATAATCCGTGCCTAATCTATTCTACGCAGCCACTCCTGGCGTTCCGTAGTGCCCATACTTGGCGATGAAACGGGCGGTCTTGGTGAAGGTGCCGTCCTCGTTCTTCATGATGAAGCCACGCTTCTTCCAGTTGCACAGCAGGATGGCAAGCTTCGTCTTGGTGCCATGAACCTGACAGATGTTCTGAATCTCAGTCTTGTCAAAGGTGTCATGAACGTAGAGAAGAAGATTGCTCACACCGGGAGTATGACACACAGAGCGGCTGTCAGCATCTATCGCCTCCTGCATCTGATTGCCGAAGAAACGCATCTTGCACCACAGATCATACTTCACGCTCCATACGATGAAATCCTCTATCGCCTTCTCCCACTTCTCGCCATTCGCCAGATAAAGCACCATCGCGCGGCGGAAACCATTCGCCAGACCACGCTTGGCAAACTCGGCGTAAGGCTTGTTGTAAGCCAGCTGAGCCATCTCCATAATCTCATTCTCCAGGCGCTCGATAAGCTGGCGAGCCTTACGGCACTCCTTGAAACCGCTGGCTGCGTTCAGCTGCTGGATGTAAGGAGAAAGCTGCGACTTGAACTGCGCATCATAACTGCCCACCTCCGGACGCGGAGCGAAATCGGGACGGATGATGGTGGCGAGCGACAGGCGGCTCACGGCTCCATCAGCCACCTCACGAACCGAAAAGAACTTCTGCGTAACGGCAATGGTGCTCGAAGCATTCCAGTTGAAACGGGTCTTTACGCGGGCTGTAACGCTCTTGGTTCCTACTCGCTCCTGACCATCCTCTGAATTGTCCCAGCAGAGACGAATCAGCTGGCTAGGGTCGTTAAACTTCCTGAGCATGTCTACCTCGTCCATCTTGCAGTAGAGATAAGCATCGCCAGCCTTCTGCACATCGTCGAGACGCTGGATGTAGGCAGCGCGGGTAAGGTCGGGCGAAACGATGCGGATGCAGATGTCCTCCGGGCGCACCGGTTTCTTCCTGTTGTCGCCCATGGTGTTCACCTCGTCCTTCCAGTCCTGCTCCTTCTGGCGGTTCACCTTATCCATCTGAACCAGGTCTTCGATGATGCAGTCGATTGGTCCGTTGACGAGCGATTTGCCTGACGACATGGCTGCAATGAGCAGATTCATCATCGCCGCCTCGTGCACCTGATTATCGGTGTAGCGGAAGGTTACGCCCTTGAGATGAGCGGCAAGCGGAGGGAAGACCGCCATCGCCACAGCTGGCTTGAAATCGGCTGGCACCTTGCTGGTGAGCAGCTTGATGAGCTTAGGCAGCTTGGCTGGCAACTGAGGAGGAACATCAGCATAGATTCCCGCCTTCTCGGTGGCCTGCTTGGCAAGATGATTCTTGCGGGCAGTCTCTACAGCCTGCTTTACCAAATCCGGAATCGCGGTAGATTGCGCCACCTTGCAGGCATTCTCTACGGTGGCGAACGCCTTCGCCTCGTCTTCGCCAAAGGTTTCTATTACCTGCTTGATCCAAGCCGCCTCACTATTACAGATGTATCTCAGCAGGCAGGCTTCACGATAAATGAAGTTGTTGCGGTTGCCGTGGACAGGAGCGCCGCCCATCAGCTCTACCAGCGCCTTCACAATCTCCTCGTAAGGAACGCCGTCGTAAGTCTGCTCATACTGCACGGCATTGGCAGCCTTTCTAGCCTTCTCCTCCTCGCTCTCGATGGGTTCGAAGTCTACGGTTGGAGCAGAAGATGCATTCTGAAATGCCTGGCTCTGAGAGGCTCCTGACCGGGCTGAATCTACATCCAGCGGACGTCCGTCGATGTCCAGTCCTCTCTTTCTGTAAGCCTCACGATATTCAGCCACAGCCTCCTTATTCAGGCGCTTGTACCAGTCGCCGGCAGTATAAATCTGACTTGCCGCATCGGTGATGAAGATAATGCGCTCCGGGGTTACGCAGCTAGGGTCTTCGGTGGCGTGGATGAGTTTGCAGAAGGCACTCTGAGCCTCTGCTATGGTCATTCCTACCGGGATGCGGATGTCGATGTGGGCCTTGTTGCGGGCTGAGCGCTCGATGTGGAGCACCTTTCCCTTCCAGAGTTCAATGTCTTCGGCTGAGAAGATTTTCTCTCTGAAGAGCTTCTCTGTAGGCTCATCAAACATTCCGTTCAGCAGAAGGGCGTTCTTCACCGCTGGCTCAACCTCCTCAGGATTATCAATGTCTACGGTTGTCTGGAAGGTGAAAGCCTCCGGGTCGATGAATTTCTGGGCGCGATGGTCTTCGAGGAAGTGGAAGTAGTGAGGTGAGCGGAAAGGCAGCTGCTTCTTGAGGTCAGAAATCTTCCGGTCGAGCTGCTGGTAGGTTTCGCCTGCCTGCTGCATCATCTGGTTCTGCTGGGCGGTGAGGTCACGAATCTGACCAACGAGCTGTGCGAGCCAAGGCTGCTTGGTAAGCTCGGTGTAGTAATCGAGGAGATGGGATGAAATCTGTCCCATGTTCGCTCTGCGGTTAGGGTTCATTGCGATGAGACGGCTGCTGAGCTGCTTGCATTCATCAAAGGTTAATGATTTTTGTGTCATAAATCTATATTTTTTTAGTTGTAAAAGACAGGCTCTTTGCAGAAACCTGCCGCCTCCATTCTGAAAAGCGGTGCAAAGATAAGGAAAAAGAAAGTAACTCCATTATTATACCTCTGCCGGTAAAAGCTGTATAAAATATCGGGCAAGAGGGGTAAAAGTTTTTAGATTCAGGTATAAAGAGAGGTATAAAACAAGGGAGAAGAAAAGAAACAGGCTACAAGAAAAAAGCGTTGGCAACAGATTACAAATCCGCTGCCAACGCCCATTATTCTTTTAGCCAATCATCTAACATAATACCCTTCTTAAAAGCTTCTTCTCCCAGGATTTTCATAAAAATATCAACAATCTCACAATAACGGTTGAATTTTGCCTCTTGTGTATTAATCAATTCTTTCTGCTCCAGATTTTTCCATTTCAAAGCTTCATGGTTGGAAAAGGGAGCGATTCCTGCTTGCCTCAAATCATCCCTACCGCAGAGACGAGCTTTCGGACCGGATATTTTTTTGCCTTCAAATAGCTCTTCCAAGAATGTACAGAACGATTGAGGAGATTTGGGTGGGAGTAATTCCCAATCGCCCATCAGGCGGAAAATAGGATACCAATAGGCCTGTTTTGAAAGAAACACGCCATAATATCCCCTCTTCTGATAAACAGCAATCTTCAAGACTGCCTTTTTCACCAGTGCCATGAGTTCCTTCTTATGCTCTCCAATCGCAGGTTTCTTCCCCACAGTCTTCATCGCTATCAGTGACTCCTCATCGCCGTGCTTGCCCCACTGCTTCACATCGTTCACCCTGCCGTTCATAATCATCAGCACGATGCCCGAGAGCAACTGGAGCATCTTCTTTCTTGGCACACGCTTATAGAACACCTGACGGAGGAAATCTACCGGGTCGGCCTTGAATGTTGGGTAGAGATTGTGGGGAAAGGCGTGCAGCTGCTGTTCTATGGCGTCCAGCTGGTCTTTATAATCATAGGTGCCCGTCTGCTTCTTCTTGATGGCATTCGGGGCTTCTACGAAGAAAGAATAGGCCGCACGCTCGCGGTAAGCCGAACTGGTGATGAATCCCATCTCGGTAAGCAGGACGGCCCGGAGGCGCTGCAGTTCCTCATCGTCTATCTGCTCCAGCTTATGAAGAATGCGGTTTCTGGCCTGCGTCATTTCTCGGGAATAATCGCTGCGCTGGATTTCGAGGAAACTGCTGAGCCGCTCTCTTGCCTCAGAAAGGCAATCGGTAAGCTCCTCGCGCAGCATCGCCTCAGTTTCTGCATCAAGAGAGCCTTCAGAGAGCGTATTCTGGAGACGGATGATGCTGTTGATGACGCCTTCGAGCATCATGGTGCAGTCGCTGAAGCGGGTAAGCTGTTCGATGGGCAGCACGGGACCGGAGTATTGCCAGTCATCATAAATCTTATCATCATATATTTCGCGGCGCGCCTGCTCCATCTCCTCATCAGAAACATCAGAGAGCACCCTCACCATGAGCTGCAATCCAGCCTTATCGCCCTCGTTCTTGCTGTTGCAGCCTATGCAGCGGGTGCGCAGGTTCCGCTCCTTGCGGGCGATGATGAGGGCGCGTACGTCCTCGCCTTCCAGGGCTGAAACATAGCCTATGAGCTGCTGTTTGTCATAAGCTTTCACCGCCAGCATGTCGAAGGTGTTGGCGTCATCGGGCACGAGGCAGATGGTTCTCCCCTCTGCTTCTTTAGCATACTCTACCTCATGGCCTTTCACGTCATTATGGGTGAGTCCTACGATATGGAATGTGAGATTCTTCATTTTATGTTGTTATTATTGTTTTTACGTTTGTTTGCAGTCAGGTTACAAAAGTAAGGTTTTTCGGTGAAACCACCAAGCATTCTTGTTTAAATTTCCTAAAAGAGGGGGACGGAGAAGCCGAGGGGGTTAACAGGGTTAACAGTTAACAGCTGTTTTTTGCATGGTCCCCCTCGCGTACCTTATTATATAATAATATATATATACTTATTTTTATATAAGTGTGTGGATGGAAGTATGCATTTTTGGGGTGTTAACTGTTAACCTGTTAACCTTTTCCTCTCAGAGCGCCCTCTTCCTCAGAAATGTGCTCTCTCCCGATGCTTGTTAAAGATGGCTGGCTGATCCTTGACAGAAAAAGCTCAAACGCCCTGCTACAGTCCGTTTTACGGGCTTATATGAAGGCTGGCACGAGGCATAAATGATGACTGGCACGAGGCTTAAATGATGGCAGAAAGAGGGCATAAATGATGGCTCACGAAGGGGATGAATCATGCATCGCGAGGGAAGAAATGTTGCGTCGCGACGGAACGGGGAATGCATCGCGATGCAGGAAAAAGGGCTTTTTAGAGCGGAAAACTATGAGTTGCGGGGCAGAAAACTATGAGTAAGTTTTGTTAACGGGAGGGAAAACAACAAGGCGATACTCTTCTCTTATAGGAAGAATATCGCCTCGTTGCCTTCATTGAAAAGGAGGTCAAGGATGCTCATATTGGGCTGAAAACCATATTTCTGCTCGTAAACCTGGTAATAGCGCTTCGGCTCGAATTCGGGGTCAGGGAGCGGTTTCTTGGGGCGAATCGCATCACGGAAATCAACTATCTGAGTGTTGAATGTTGAGTGTTGAATGTTGAATTGGGCTTGCGCCTCTGGGCTGTTGAATTCTTCACTCTTCACTCTTCGTTCTTCACTTTCTTCGCTCTTCACTCTTCGTTCTTCACTTAAAAAGTACTCGTCGGTAATCGAAATCTTCGGACGGATGTCGAGGAGCTCTATCATCTTCGCGGTTGTCTCCATGTTGAAATCGAAGAGGAACTCGTATTTCTTCTCGTAGAAGGGGCGGATGTCGTCCTGGTAATACTCGAAGAATGGGCTCTCGCCGTAGGCGGAAAGGAGCGCATTCCAGTGGACGTGGCGCCAGTTGGCGTGGTCGGAAATGCGGATGTCCTTCATCGACAGGGAGATGTCGTGATTGGTGGGGATGGTGAGCGCGAGGGGGCCGTTGGTAGTAGGGATGAGCATGCGGTTACGATAGGTTTGCTTGATAAAGCTCTCGTGTCGCTCTATCAGGCATTCATCGTAGCGGTTCAGCTTCTGATACCACTGGATGGGGCCGAAATATGTGGAGGAAAGAAGGGCTTTCAATTTCTGCTTTGTTATGAAGGGTTAATGATGAAGAGGGGGACGAGCGATGGAATCGCTCGGAACGGGGGCAGCGGAGCGAGGGAGCTAGAACAGCTTAAAGGCTTTGCCTATCATCTGGTGCTTGTGAACGAGCTGCTGGCCGGTTGGCGTCTTCAAGAGATAGAAGCGGCAATCCTTGCAGCCGCAGCGCTTGCAGCATACGGTTGGGATGACGAACTGCACGGTGTCGATGCGCAGCGTATCGCCAGGAAGCTTCTCTATCCTGCCTATGAAATGAGACTCGAAGATGCGCTTGCGGCGCTGGTTCTTGGGCTGGTAAACCACCGTATCGGTGAATACAACCACATCGCCACGCCCGAAATTTTCGCAATCAATCCTGTTCACTATCACCCGGTTGCCTGCCTTCAGCTGGGGCGGAAGCCCGCCCTGAGGCACCGAGAAGATAGTGAAGACATAGGTGCGCACTGCCCAAGCCAGGAGCAGCGACAACACCAATGCTATTAGGAATTTGACGGCAGTCTTCAATTCTTATTTCTTTTTTCTTACTTAATATTGTCTACAAAAGTGAAGAGGCGGTTCCAACGGATGCCTGAGAAGCCCGGATGATCTGGGCTATGGCTCCACCAGATGAAGATAGGCTTGCCCACGATGTGGTCCTCAGGCACGAAACCCCAGTAGCGGCTGTCGGCTGAGTTGTGGCGGTTGTCGCCCATCATCCAGTAATAGTCGAGCTTGAAGGTGTAGCTCTTCGCCAGCTTGCCGTTGATGAAGATGCGGCCAGCGTTGTCTACCTTCAGGTCGTTGCCCTCGTAAACCTTGATGCAGCGCTCGTATACAGGCAGGTTCTTCAGCGTAAGAGCGATGCTTTCGCCCTTCTTCGGAATCCAAACCGGGCCGTAATTATCTCTTGTCCAGCCGGTATAGGCGTTGAGCGGATAGAGGTCTCCATAGGTTGCATCCGTATTGATAGAGATGCTCTCTACGAGGTTTCTGTTCGCCTTCAGCGCCAGATAAGCCTTCTTGGTGAGTGGAATCACGCCGCTCTGATTATACATCAGCAGGTCTTCGTTGGTGATTCCCAGCTCATCGGCAAGGTCGATAGGGAACTCGCCCTTGAGCTTCATCTTATAAGTATACTGCACGTTATCAGGCTCCTTATTTGCCTTTCCGTTCAGATAAACGATGCGGTTCTTGATCTGCAGGGTCTGTCCAGGCAAGCCCACGCAGCGCTTTACATAGTTCTCGCGGCGGTCGGTAGGACGGCTGATGATGTCGCCATATTCGCCCGGCATGCTGCTGATGTAGTTGCGGCCTGTAGCATAAACCTGCTCAAAATAGTGGCGCTGCTGCAATGGGTTCATCGCGCGCACATCCTTTTCCTGTCCGTTCTGCTGCATCAGCTGGTCGCCGATGCTGTAAACCATCTGGTAGTAATCATTCGCCTGATAGCGCTCCTCATTGACGAGCGTATCGCCTGCAGGATAATTGAACACCACGATGTCGTTGAGCTTCACGTTGCCCAAGCCCTTGACACGGCGATAGTCCCAGTGAGGCCACTCTACGTAGCTCTTCACGTTGACCAGCGGCATGGTGTGCTGGGTGAGCGGCATGGTGAGCGGAGTTTCAGGAATGCGAGGGCCGTAGCTTACCTTGCTCACGAAGAGATAATCGCCCGTAAGGAGACTCTTTTCGAGAGAGGAAGACGGAATGACGTAGTTCTGGAAGAAGAAGAGGTTGATGAAATAAACCGCTACGAGAGCGAACACGAGCGCATCTACCCAGCTCATGATGAAACGGATAGGACCTTCCTCATCCTTCCACCACTGCCAGTGAATCTTCTTGGTGATGTAAACATCGAAGATGAACGGAACCACAATGAGTCCCAGCCAGCTTTCTACCCAAACCAGAAAGAGGAGATAGAGGGCGAGAACCACTGCGAACTTCGCCCACTGTACCTTCATATTGAGTTTTTGTTTCTGCTTGTCTATCATAACTTCTGCTTAGAACTTAAATAAATCTGATGTGGTGAGCAAGCCGGAATGGTTGGCTGTGAACTCAGCTGCGAGAACGGCTCCCAGGGCGAAACCCTTGCGAGAATGGGCGCTGTGCTCGATGGTAATCATATCAGCATCGCTGTCGTACATCACGGCGTGGATTCCTGGAACCTCGCCATCGCGCACGCAGTTGATAACCAAATCCTCATCGGTGATGTTTGCATCGCCCTCATCGTGATGACCATCCTCAGTCCAGTAAGTAACGCCACGCTTCCAATCCTTCTTACGGTCGATATTGTCGATGATTTCCTCGGCAAGAGTGATGGCTGTACCTGATGGCGCATCGAGCTTATGAACGTGATGAGTTTCCTGCATGCATACAGAGTACTGTGGGAAACCATTCATGATTTTAGCCAGATAGCGGTTTACGGCAGAGAAAATGGCTACTCCGATGCTGAAGTTAGACGCCCAGAAGAGGGTCTGCTTACCGTCGGCGCAGAGTTTCTCCACGTCTTCCTTATGGTCTTTCATCCAACCTGTAGAACCTGAAACCACCTTCACGTTGTGAGAGAAAGCCTTCAGATAGTTGCCGTAGGCGGCAGTAGGGTTGGTAAACTCAATGGCAACATCGGCAGAGCAGAACTCCGGGCTGTCGATGTCTTGAGGGTTATTCACGTCAATCTTACAAACGATTTCGTGGCCACGCTGCAGGGCGATCTCCTCGATCATGTGTCCCATCTTTCCGTAGCCGATCAAAGCAATTTTCATCTTTATCTATTTTTATTTTTGTTCTTATTTCTAAACCTTTCGGCAAAAAAAATGCAAATGAGCGCAATGAAAGCTGCTTTCAAATTGCCGAGTGCAGCTTTTTTTATGCAAAAATACACATTTTTCTTCGAAAAACCTTGAAAAATCCTTGTTATTATAATAATAAATAGAAAATTTTGGTTATTTTTGCAGTGATTTAGGGCTTTTAGCCTCATTTAGTAACTAAAAAAGAGAAAAATATGAGCAGATATATATTTGAGACGAAGATGGAAGTAAGAGATTATGAGTGCGATATTGAGGGCATCGTGAACAATGCCAACTATCTGCACTACATGGAACATACCCGCCATCTCTTTCTGAAGGAATGCGGCCTCAGCTTTGCCGAAATGCACAACAAAGGCGTGGATGCTGTGGTGGCGAGAATGAACCTGCAGTATAAGGTTCCGCTGCAATGCGATGATGAATTCTTCTCGCGTCTGTGGCTGGAGAAGCAGGGTGTGAGATATGTTTTCCATCAGGACATCTTCCGTGCCAAGGACGAGAAACTCTGCCTCAAGGCAACCGTAGAGCTCGTCTGCCTCATCAACGGAAAGTTGGGCAACAGCGAGGACTACGACAAGGCATTCGAGAAATATTATAGTTAAGTTAACAGTTGATAGTTTATAGTTAATAGGGGCATCCTTGCTGACAGGAAGATGATGCACTACAACAAAAAGGTTAACAGGTTAACAGTTAACAGCTGTTTTTTGCACCATTCCCCCAATAAACTATTATCTATAGGCTATCAACTATCCCGGGACTTTCACCCCATGCGTCAAGGATTCCCTCCACACATCAAGAGGTCAAGCCCTATAAACTATTAACTATAAACTATAAACTAAACATAAGATTATGGAGCAACTTCTTCATTATGTGTGGAAGCACAAACTCTTCCCACTCTCTCCACTCACAACCACCTGGCACCAGGCTGTGGAAGTAATTGACCCCGGACTGCACAACCGCAATGCAGGGCCCGATTTCTTCAATGCCAAAATCAAACTCAACGGAACCCTATGGGTGGGAAACGTGGAGATTCATGACAAGGCAAGCGACTGGTATGTGCACGGACATGATAAGGATGAACGCTACGACAACGTTATCCTGCACGTTTGCGGAACCATCGATGTAGAAGCCAAGAACTCGAAAGGCGAGCCCCTCGTGCAGTTGCAGCTCGACATCCCCGAAAACGTATCGAAACATTATCAGGAACTGCTGAGCATCGACCAGTATCCTCCCTGCTACCAGATTATCCCATCGCTCACCCGCCTCACCGTGCACAGTTGGATGAGCGCCCTGCAAACCGAGCGCTTATCGCAGAAAACCGATGCGATAGAGGCGCGCGTGAAACAATGTAACGGCGATTGGGAGAACGCCTACTTCGTGACCCTGGCTAGAAACTACGGGTTCGGAATCAACGGCGACGCCTTCGAGCAGTGGGCTTACCATCTGCCGCTGAGGGCCGTAGACCATCACCGCGACGACCTCTTCCAGATAGAAGCCATCTTCCTAGGGCAAGCCGGACTGCTGGAACTGAACACCATTCCCGAAAGATATCAGAAAGACGCACTGAACGACGGCTATTTCTCCCGCTTGAGGAACGAATATCTCTATCTCTCGCATAAATTCTCACTGCAGCCGATGGATTACAAGCAGTGGCGCTTCCTGCGCCTGCGTCCGCAGAACTTCCCTCACATCCGCATCTCGCAGTTAGCCAATCTTTATTATAACCGCCGTGCGGGGCTGAGCCAGCTGCTGGAGGCAAGCACGGTGAAGGAGGCGAAGCAGGTGCTCTCAACCAGCGTTACGGAGTATTGGGAAACCCATTATACCTTCGGCAGCACGAGCGTCCGTAACGAGAAGCACCTCTCCCCTTTCTCGCTCAATCTGCTCATCATCAACACCGTGGTTCCCATCCTCTTTGCCTACGGCAGGCACCGGGGCGAGGAGAAATACTGCGACCGCGCCTTCGATTTCCTGGAGGAGCTGAAGGCGGAGAATAACCACATAGTAAGGATGTGGCAGCAGTGTGGATTGGAGGTGGAGAACGCCGGGGACAGCCAGGCGCTTATCCAGCTGAAGAAGGAATACTGCGACAGGAAGGAATGCCTGAGGTGCAGGATTGGGTATGAATACTTGAAGAGATAACTAATTATTTTTTAAGATTATGGCTGACCAACAGGAAATATTAAATACTATACTCTTAACAAGGCTGAACTATTTCAGCCTTGCAGGAATGCTGGAGCTATACCGAAAGGTGGGCTCCGCCACGCTCATCCTGGAGCATAAGAACAACCTCAGAGACATCCTGCCCGATGCCTCGGATAAACTCGTGAACGCTATCCAAAACTGCGACGAGGCCCGAAAACGCGCCGAAGAAGAACTGGAATACGACATAAGATATGGTATCGAACCGATAACGATGAACGATGAACGTTATCCGCAACGACTCAAGGATTGCGATGATGCGCCGCTCATGCTCTTCTATAAAGGCAACGCCAACCTGAACCAGCAGCGAATCATCAACATCGTGGGAACCCGCCACTGCACTCCTTACGGCGAAGACCTTATCCGCCGCTTTATCACCGACCTGAAGCAGCTCTCCCCTCGTGTCTTGATAGTGAGCGGCCTGGCTTATGGTGTGGATATCGTGGCTCATAGACAGGCGCTCGCCAGCGGCTATGAAACCGTGGGCGTTCTGGCTCACGGCCTCGATGACCTCTACCCACGTCAGCACCGGGAAACGGCTGCTAAGATGATAGAGCAAGGCGGTTTGCTCACCGAATTTCTTACCCGTACGAATGCAGATAAGATCAACTTCGTGCGCCGCAACCGAATTGTGGCAGGAATGTCGGATGCCTGCATCCTGATAGAGAGTGCTGCTCACGGCGGAGGCCTCATCACCTGCGATATTTCGCAATCCTACGGCAGGGACGTCTTCACCTTCCCGGGCAGGATAGGCGATTACTACAGCGAGGGCTGCAACAACCTGATTCGCAACAACGGCGCCACGCTCATTACCAGTGCCGAGGATTTCGTGAAGGATATGCGCTGGCAGGATGACGCCACCCTGATGCGAGCCAAGCAGCAGGGTATCGAGCGCAGCCTCTTCCCGGAATTATCTCCAGAGGAGCAACTCATCGTAGAAGTCCTCTCCAAGACCAACGACCTGCAAGTGAATCTCATCTCCGTAAAGACGAATATCGACATTTCTCGCCTCACTTCCCTCCTCTTCACATTGGAGATGAAGGGAGTCATCAAGACCTTTGCAGGGGGAATGTACCATCTTTTGAAGTAGTATTTTCTTTATTTTCAGAAAAAAGCAGTAACTTTGCAGCCGCAAAAAAGAAGATATACATCATAGGAATAAGAAGATTTCACTCGAAACTCATGAAAATAGGTAATATAGAATTTGGGCCTCAGCCCCTCTTCCTCGCTCCGATGGAAGACGTAACGGATATTGGCTTTCGCATGCTCTGCAAGCGATTCGGAGCCGCCATGGTTTATACTGAGTTCGTATCGGCGGAAGCCTTGGTGAGAAGCATCAAGAGCACCGTCAGCAAACTTACGATAAGCGATGAAGAGCGCCCTGTGGGCATTCAGATTTATGGTCGCACCACCGAGGATATGGTGGAAGCTGCCAAAATCGTAGAACAGGCGAAGCCGGATGTGATTGATATTAACTTCGGTTGCCCGGTGAAGAAGGTTGCCGGAAAGGGTGCAGGAGCCGGAATGCTCCGAAATATCCCATTAATGCTGGATATTACAAGAGAGGTGGTGAAGGCGGTAAACGTGCCGGTAACTGTGAAAACCCGATTGGGATGGGATTGCGAGAACCTCATCATCACCGACCTTGCCGAGCAGCTACAGGATTGCGGAATCCAGGCGCTCACCATCCACGGCAGAACCCGTAGTCAGATGTACACCGGAGAAGCTGACTGGAGCCTCATAGGAGAGGTGAAGAACAATCCCCGCATCCATATCCCTATCATCGGCAACGGCGATATTACGACCCCGGAAGAAGCCAAGCTTGCCTTCGAAAGATACGGCGTAGATGCGGTAATGATTGGCCGCGCCACCTTCGGCAGGCCATGGATTTTCAAGGAGATGCGTGATTATCTGGATAATACAGGCGCAACTCCATTAACCGTAGATGAGAAGATTGACCTCCTGGAGGAGCAGCTGCGCATCAACGTGGAGCGCATCGATGAGTACAGAGGCATTCTCCACACCCGTCGCCACCTAGCCGCCTCCCCAATCTTCAAGGGCATCCCCGATTTTCGCCAGACGAGAATCGCCATGCTGAGAGCCACTACCGTGGAGGAACTGAAAGAAATATTGAAAGAATGCCGGGAAAGAATCAAGGCGATAGAAATCTAAACTTGCGTGCGGCGGAAGGCAAATCCGCCGAAACCATAAGATAAGTAAAGGGAGACTCCAACGATGATGGTTGAAATCTCCCTTTTTTATTCGCAGTTAACAGGTTAACAGTTAACAGCTGTTTTTTTATACTTTTCCCTTAAAACTGGAGGATATTACTTCTTCAATATCGAAGCACCTTCGAGCAGGGCGAGGGCCTTATTCTCGTTCTCCTCCATGATTTCACGCTCTCCCGGACCCTTGTCGTTGATTCCGCAGAGGTGCAGGATGCCGTGGATGATGACGCGATGGAGCTCATCATCGTAGGTCTTGCCAAACTGCTCGGCATTGGTGCGGACCGTATCGAGCGAAATCACGATGTCGCCGTTAATCACATCATCCTCATCATAATCGAAGGTGATGACATCGGTATAGTAATCATGACCCAGATATTCGTTGTTCACTTCGAGAATCTTCTCGTCATCTACAAACATATAGCCAATCTCACCCACCTTGCGGCCATGAGAAGCAGCGACCTTGCGAATCCAGGCACTCGTATCACGCTTCTTGATCTTTGGCATTTTCACGCCGTCTACATTGTATGTTATCATACGCTTCTTCCTCCTATTTTTTATTTTATTTTTGGTAAAAATTCATCTACTTCTCTTCCGAAGAACCTCAGCTCCCTGACCAGCGTTGAGCTGATACTGCTGTATCTTGGGTCAGAAAACAGCAGGATGGTTTCTACGCCACCCAACTGCCTGTTGATGTCAGCCTGCTCTCGCTCGTACTCGAAATCCTTGGCAGAGCGGACGCCGCGAACCAGGAACCTGGCTCCCAAGCGATGCGCCAAATCGATGGTGAGATCATCGTAAGAAACCACCTCCAGGCGATAACCCTTAGATGCATCCTCCGCATCTACCAGTTCCGAACATTCCTTCGGGAAAACGCCCTTGATATCCTCCACACGCTTCGAGATTTCCTCGCTGGCGTGCTTCAGCTTGCTCACCGCCACTGCAATCACGAGCTTGTCAAACATGGGCAAGGCACGCTCGGCAATGTTCTGATGTCCTATCGTAAATGGGTCGAATGTACCCGTAAATATTCCTATCTTCATGTCTTTCTTCACTCTTCGTTCTTCACTCGAACAGGTCTCCCTGCATAATATTGCTTGTATACGGATTTCTGCCGAGATGCTCGTAGGCAAGCGGCGTTGCCATTCTTCCTCGCGGCGTGCGCTTGATGAAGCCCTCCATGATGAGGAACGGCTCGTAAACCTCCTCTACGGTGCCGCCATCCTCGCCTATTGCCGTGGCAATGGTGCTTACGCCTACCGGACCGCCACGGAACTTGTCGATGATGGTGGTGAGAATCTTATTATCAATCTCATCCAAGCCATACTGGTCGATGTTGAGTGCCTTGAGCGCCATCTGGGCAATATCGTAAGTGATGGTTCCGTTGCCCTTTACCTGGGCGAAATCACGCACTCTTCTGAGCAGAGAGTTGGCGATACGAGGGGTTCCGCGCGAACGGCGGGAGATTTCCACAGCCGCCTCATCCTCTATCGGCACCTTCAGGAGCATCGCACTTCGCTTGATAATCTTCTGAAGCGTAGCCGGGTCGTAATATTCCAGATGCAGATTGATTCCGAAACGGGCACGGAGAGGAGCTGTAAGCAGACCGCTGCGGGTGGTTGCTCCCACGAGAGTAAACGGATTCAAGTCTATCTGGATGCTGCGAGCCGAAGGACCCTTATCTATCATGATGTCGATGCGGTAATCCTCCATCGCCGAATAGAGATACTCCTCTACGACAGGCGAAAGACGGTGGATTTCATCGATAAAGAGCACATCGTTGGGCTCCAGCGAGGTAAGGATTCCCGCCAGATCGCCCGGCTTATCAAGCACAGGACCCGATGTAATCTTGAATCCTACGCCCAGTTCGTTGGCGATGATATTGCTCAGCGTGGTCTTACCCAATCCTGGCGGACCATGGAGGAGCGTATGGTCGAGTGGTTCGCCACGATATTTGGCAGCCTCAACAAAGACCTCGAGATTTTCCACCACGCCATTCTGACCGCTGAAATCAGAAAACTTCAGCGGGCGCAGCGCCTTCTCGAATTCCTTTTCGGCAGGCGAAACCATTTCTTGTCTTATATCAAAATCTTCGTTCATTCTATGACTATTATCGATAATATGGGTGCAAAGTTACACATTTGTTGCGGAATTAAAGAAGAAAAGCCGAATTATTTTGCCCATGATTTTGCACAATCCCAAAAGATTCGTGCAGATTCGCAAGCGCTACCCTACAAAAATGTTATAATTTATCATTTTCTTGGAGAATAATTTGTTTATCCGAAAGAAAAGACGTACTTTTGCACTCGATATTGAAAGCGAGGAAAGAAATAAATAAGAGAGAAATATCAGGATTTTAAAAGAAATAGAATTATGCTTAAGTTATTTCAAGGGCTCAGCAAGCTGCTAGCCAATTACACATCTATCTTCGTGATAGGTGTTGCAGTGTTCACATTCTTCTTCCCACATACCTTCGACTGGGTGCGCGGAACTACTCAAACCGTCATTCTCGGCATCATCATGCTCACAATGGGTCTGACCTTGACCACCAACGACTTCAAGATTCTGGCCCAACGCCCGCTGGATGTCTTCATCGGAGCCTGTGCCCAGTTTATCATCATGCCTGGCGTGGCTTATACCCTGGTTCATGTGTGGCATCTTGACCCAGCCCTGGCACTCGGAATCCTGCTGGTAGGCTGCTGTCCGGGCGGCGTTTCGAGCAACATCATGAGTTATCTGTGTCATGGCGACGTAGCTTTCTCCGTAGGAATGACCTGCGCCTCTACCATTCTTGCACCAGTGATGACTCCGCTGCTGATGAAGATTACGGCAGGCGAGATTATCCATGTAGATGCTGTGGGAATGTTCATCAACATCCTCATCGTAACGATTATTCCTGTAGCCATCGGCTGCGCCCTCAACTATATTTACGGCAAGAAAGACTGCTTCCCTACCATCCAGAGTCTGATGCCGGGCATCAGCGTTACGTGTCTGGCAATCATCGTAGGCGGTGTGATTTCTACGGTTCATGATGACCTCGTAGCTCGCGGCTTATCGCTCTTCCTCTGGACTTTCGCCGTGGTTTTCTGCCACAACACGCTGGGTTATCTTCTCGGTTGGCTTGCCGGCAAATGTGCGGGATTCAATACCGCCAAGAAGCGTACCATCAGTATTGAGGTCGGCATGCAGAACGCCGGTCTTGCCACGGTTCTTGCCGGCAACTTCTTCGCAGCGCAGCCTCTCGCCGTATTGCCTTGCGCCATCAGCTGCGCCTGGCACAGCATTTCCGGTACCATCCTTGCAGGAATCTATCTGAAATGGGATCGCATGCATGAGAAGAAGTAAATGACTTCTGAAAAAGATAAATACAAAAAAGGTCGTGAGATTTCTGATTGAACCTCACGACCTTTTCTTATATCATTACCTCACGGGGTTAACAGGTTAACAGTTAACAGCCGTTTTTTCTATGGTTACATGAGCAAAGCACTTGAATTATTCACTCTTCGTTCTTCACTCTTCACTTAATCTACTTCCCCGTAGTCAGCAGCTGCACGGCTCGCTGAACTATCTCGTTGGTCTCGTTCCAAACCTGGAAGTATTGGCTCATATCCCAGATATCTCGCGCTACAAGGGCTTTCAGCTGCAGGGCGAGGTATTTCTTCGTCTGAGTTAATTCAGCCTCATCCTTCGGCTCTATCTTCTCCTTCTTGCCCTCGGCGATAATGCCATCTATCAGCGAAGAAGGAACCTCGTAGGTGGCGAGGAACTTATCGAAATCCTTATACTGGCTCTTCAGTTCCTTACGATGCGCATCGATGAACTTCAGACTGTGGTTGATGACGATACTCTTGGCTGCCAACTGACGGTGCATCTTGGTGTACTTGGTTGTATCCAGCGGAACGAAATAATCTGGCATGATTCCACCACCACCATAAACTACACGATGCTTGCGCAAGGTGTAATACTTCAGACTGTCTGAAAGATGGATGCTGTCCTGGTTGGTGAACTCGCCATGCTTGTAACGCTTGTCCAGATCCATCGCATAATCCAATCTGTCACCTTTCTTATAAGGCTTCTGGATGCATCTGCCGCTAGGCGTATAGTAATGGGCGATGGTGAGACGAATCTCGCTGCCATCATCAAAGGTCAGCGGACGCTGCACCAATCCCTTGCCGAAGGTTCTGCGACCAACCACTACGCCACGGTCCTGATCCTGGATGGCTCCGGAAACAATCTCGGCGGCAGAAGCGGTAAACTCATTGGTGAGCACAACCACCTTGCCCTTGCGCCATCTGCCGTTAGCCTGCGCCTTATATTCCTGGCGAGGCGCTGCACGACCGCTGGTATAAACGATGAGATCGCCCTTCTGCAGGAACTCGTTGGCAATCTGAGCCGCAGCCTGAAGATAGCCTCCGCCATTATCCTCAAGGTCGAAGATAAGGTCCTTCATTCCCTTCTTTTTCAGCGAATCCATCGCTATTGTTACCTCTTTATGACTGGTAAGACCGAAGCTTCCCAATCGGATGTATCCGATGCCCGGACGAATCATATAAGCCGCATCCATCGTAGTTACCGGAATTTTATCGCGCTTTACCTTGAAGATGAGTTTATCCTTGATACCACGGCGCACGATGGTAAGGTTCACCATTGTTCCCTTAGGACCACGAAGGCGCTTCATGATTTCCTCCTTGCTCATCTTGACACCCGAAATGGCAGTATCGTTTACAGCCACAATGCGGTCACCGGCAATGATTCCCACCTTCTCAGAAGGTCCGTTCGTAACCGGCTGGATAACGAGCAGCGTATCATCTACCATGTTAAACTGCACGCCAATGCCATCAAAACTGCCGTTCAGCGGCTCGTTCATCGCCTTGGTTTCCTTGGCTGTAGCGTAAGAAGAATGAGGGTCGAGCTTTTCGAGCATGCCTCGGATGGCGTCCTCTACGAGCTTATTCTCATCCACACTATCCACATAGAGGTTGGTAATGGCGATTTCAGCCCTTCCCAACTTCTCTATCGGGCTATTCTTGCCCATCTTGATACGCAACTGGGCACTGACAGAAGTTACTGCCAGGAATGCCATGAGCGCAATAAATAGATATTTCTTCATTTTTTTAAACTTCGTTCTTCACTCTTCACTTCATTTAATCCAACGGTGCTGAGTCTTCCTCCGGAATATCCTCTTCTATCACCAGATTTTCGATGATGAAATTCTGGCGCTCCATCGTGTTCTTACCCATATAATATTCCAGCAGCTTCTGCACCTGATCGGTTTTATGCAGCGTAACCTGCTCCAATCGCATGTCGGGACCGATGAAATGGGCGAATTCATCAGGCGAAATCTCTCCCAATCCTTTGAATCGGGTGATTTCAGGGTCAGGACCCAAATCGCGAATCGCCTGCTGGCGCTCCTCATCGCTGTAACAGTAATGCGTGATGAAATCGCTCTTTTTCTCCTTGCTTCCCAGTTTCGCATCCGCATCAGCCACCGCCTGCTTGTTCTTGATCTTGGTTCGCTTGTTGCGCACTCGGAACAATGGGGTCTGAAGCACGTAGACATGGCCCTTCTTGATGAGATCTGGGAAGAACTGAAGGAAGAAGGTGATGATGAGCAGGCGGATGTGCATTCCGTCGACATCCGCATCGGTTGCCACAATCACCTTGTTGTAACGCAATGAATCCAAGCCGTCCTCTATATCGAGAGCCGCCTGAAGCAGATTGAACTCCTCGTTCTCATAAACCACCTTCTTGGTAAGACCGAAACTGTTGAGCGGTTTACCACGCAGAGAGAACACCGCCTGGGTATTCACATCGCGGCTCTTGGTGATGCTTCCGCTGGCAGAATCGCCCTCGGTGATGAAGATGGAACTCTCCTCCTTGCGCTCGTTCTTGGCGTCGCTGAAATGGATGCGGCAGTCGCGGAGCTTACGGTTGTGGAGATTCGCCTTCTTGGCACGCTCACGGGCTAGTTTGGTAACGCCCGCCATCGCCTTGCGCTCACGTTCGCTCTCCTTAATCTTATTCTCCAGAATCTCAGCTACATCCTTATGGATATGGAGATAGTTGTCTACTTCCTTCTTCAGGAAATCGCCCACATACTTATTGATGGTTTCGCCACCATTCGGCGTCATCGTAGTACTTCCGAGCTTAATCTTGGTCTGACTCTCGAAGACCGGTTCTTCTACGTTGATGGCAATGGCAGCCACCAGTCCGTTTCGGATGTCAGCATACTCATACTTGCCGTAGAACTCCTTGATAGTCTTGGCAATATGTTCCTTGAAGGCACTCTGATGCGTACCTCCCTGGGTGGTGTGCTGACCGTTGACGAAGGAATAATACTCCTCGCCATACTGGTTGGTATGGGTGAAGGCAATCTCGATGTCCTCGCCCTTCATGTGGACGATGTCGTAGAGACCTTCGTTGGTCATATTATCGCTCAGCAAATCCTGCAGACCATGGCGGCTCAAGATGCGGCGGCCATTGTGCATGATGGTGAGTCCGGTGTTCAGATAAGTATAGTTGCGGAGCATCGTTTCCACGAAATCATCGTGGAAGGAATAGTTCTTGAAGAGTGTATTATCCGGCTCGAAGAAGATAAAGGTACCGTTCTCGTCTTCAGTATCTTCCATCGTGTCGCTCTTCAGAATACCTTTCTCAAACTTCAGATGGCGCACCTTTCCGTCGCGGTACGACTTTACTTCGAAGTGGGAACTGAGGGCATTGACCGCCTTCACACCCACACCGTTCAGACCGACGCTCTTCTTGAACGCCTTGCTGTCGTACTTACCGCCGGTATTCAGCACACTTACAGCCTCAACGAGCTTACCCTGAGGAATACCACGGCCATAGTCGCGCACGCTGACACGCAGATTGTCCTCGATATCGATTTCCAGACGGGCACCTGCGCCCATCTTGAATTCATCGATAGAGTTGTCTACCACCTCCTTCAAGAGCACATAAATACCATCTTCCGGCAGATTTCCATCTCCCAGACGGCCGATGTACATACCCGGACGGGTGCGTACATGCTCCATATCGCTCAAGTGGCGGATGTTATCGTCGGTATATTCTACCGGCTGCTGCTCCTGAGGGGCATTGGTAAGCTCATCAGCGGCATTCAATTCGCTGTTACCTAAGTTTTTATCTTCAGACATGATTTCCTCCTTAGTTATTCTTATTTATTTTCTTATAACATAGCAAATGATGTTGCAATATTCTGTTTATCAGATAATTGCCAACACAACAATTGCTATTTACTTGATACTCTTAATATAGCAGTTGCGGCGCTTGTGAAGGATTGGATCCAAGACGCCCCATTGTCCCTGCACGGCAGCATTTTCTTCCATTTCTACCTGCGTTTCTCCCCACTCGATTCCATACTTCTGATAGATAGGAATCAGGTCGGCAAAGAGCAGTGCATTGGCACCCTTTGCACGGTATTCCGGCTGGATTCCGATGAGCAGAAGGTCGACAATCTTGGTTTTATGGAATTTGATGGCGCGCAGCAGATGCCACCAGCCAAAAGGAAGCAGCCTGCCCCTATGACACTTCTGCAGAGCTCTGGAAAGGGAAGGCATCGTAATACCGATACCTATCATCTTATGATCCTCGGTAGTCCAGTCTTCTATGGCTGTTACAAAGTTCAGGTCGAGCAAAGACAGATACATCTTGATGTACTGGTCTATCTGCTTCTGTGAAAGTTCGGAATAACCATAGAGATGCTTGTATGTATCATTGATGAGGTCAAAAATCTTCTGTCCGTATCCGCCCTGATAAATATCCTTACGGGTAAGTTTGCGGACATGGAGATTGTATCTTTTCTCTATCATCGCCGCTATCTTGGAATATTTCTCCGGGATGGTATCTGGCACCATCAGTTTATACTCTACATACTTATTATCTACGGTAAAACCCTCCAGAGCCTCAATGTGCTCCGGATAATATGAATAATTATAAATGGTAGGCATGGTGCCTAGCTGGTCAAAGCCCCAGGTAAGCATGCCTTCCGGATCCATATCGGTAAAACCCAGCGGACCTACAATATCTTCCATTCCCTTCTCCTTACCGTATTTCTCTACAGCATCGAGAAGAGCCTTGGAAACCTCGCGGTCGTCAATGAAATCAATCCAGCCGAAACGGACCGATTTCCTGCCCCATTTATTGTTTGCCTTATGATTGATAATGGCAGCGACGCGACCTGCCAGCTTGCCATCCTTATAGGCAAGAAAATACTCTGCTTCGCAGAACTCGAACGCAGCGTTCTTGTCCTTGCTCAGAGTATTCATGTCGTCGCTGAAAAGATTAGGCACATCATATTCGTTGCCTTCGTAGAGGTCGTAATGGAAGTCGATGAACGTCTTCAAGTCCTTCTTTGTTTCGACCTTTTTAATTTCTATTAATGACATGATTTTCAAACTAGTTTGCAATATTATAAATGCAAAAGTAGCAATATTTTGGCAAATTACCAAATATTGCTACTTTTTTTGCAGTTTTTTAGGGGTTAAAATTTAATTACCGCCCCCAAACTAGCCTATATCATCCATTTAGTGGTGGTTTTGGCGGAATATCCTTCCCGATAGTTTTAAGCGCTGGCAGAAAACTAACATTCTCCAAGGAATCACAATAAGAAATAGCTCGATCATCTATTCTCTCCAACACTGGCGAGAAGTGCGAAGTGTCGGATGAAGCGAGAGATGGTTCATCAAATGAGTAGTGAAATTCTGAGGGTGGAGTCGATTACAGATGACAATGTGGAGTCAAATTGCTCCATGACCCGAAAATATTCCTCCAAAAGGAGTGAGTTTCTCAGATTTAATTTGTATCTTTGCCATGTCATATCAGAGTTTTGCTTGTTTTCTTTTCGCAACACTAAGATAAGTGAAAATTCTGACATGGCAAAATCCGGAGTAACTTTCTGTTGCTCAGGTGCTTAAAACGTTTAATTAATAATAGTGTTGCGGAATTAATAGAATAACCAGAAATGAAATTGAAAAGACATCTACTGACAGCCGCCCTGACACTCTTTTGCCTATCGGCAGCTAACGCCCAACTGCTAAGAACAACAGTGGAGCAAGGAGAAATTGAAGGTGTGGAACATGAAGGATTCGCCTTATACAAGGGAATCCCATACGCTGAAGCACCAGTGGGCAACCTCAGATGGAAAGCTCCAGTGAGCAAAAAGCCTTGGAAGGGAGTATTCAAAGCAGATAAATGGGGAGACCGTCCACCACAGCCCATCGACCCTAACCAAAATGGTGGAGAGCTGGGCATGAGCGAGGACTGCCTATACCTCAGTGTGGAAACGCCAGCCAAGAGTAAGAATGACAAACTCCCTGTATTTGTGATGATTCATGGAGGAGCCTTTCTTACTGGCTCCTACAGTGGAACTCAGGAAAGCTTTGTCAAGGAAGGCATCATCTATTGCAGCATAGAATACCGCTTGGGAGCCTTGGGATTCATGGCACATCCAGAGCTGAGTAAGGAATCAGGCAAGAACATATCTGGCAACTATGGCATCCTTGATCAAGTGATGGCCTTAAAATGGATTCACGACAATATCGCTGCCTTCGGTGGAGACCCAGACAAGATTACCATTGCTGGAGAATCTGCCGGTGGTATCTCGGTAAGTATACTATGCGCCTCTCCCCTTGCCAAGGGACTCTTCCGAGGAGCCATCAGCGAAAGTGGTAGCTCCTTCTGGCCTGTGGGTGAAAGCAGAAATGGTAACACCGCCATGCTCACAACTAAAGCAGCAGAGGCAAGCGGACTGGCACTTCAAAAGAAACTTAAAGTAAAGAACATTAAGCAACTCAGAAAAGTTCCTTTCATGGACATCGTGAAGAATACCGCCATGGAATCCTTCTGGCCTAATGTGGATGGCTACAGCATCACAGATGACCAGTATAAGCTCTATGAAAAGGGAAACTACAATGATGTAAATGTCATCATAGGAACCAACAGCGACGAAGGAAGTATGTTTAGCCGCCCTGTCAGTGTAAGTGACTATGAGAAAAGAATCCATGAGATATATGGAAGTTGGGCAGACCAGGTTCTCAGTCTCTATCCTGCCAAGACAGAGGAAGAAACCTACTTCGCCCAATCCGACATTTTCCGTGATGGCTCCTTTGCATGGGGAACGTATGCCTGGGCTAACCTGCAGAGCAAGACCGGCAAGGGCAAGGTGTATATGTATTACTTTGACCAAGACTCTGAGAACACCATCGTGAAAAGCCGCAAGGGAGGAGCCAGCCATGTGGCAGAGATGCCATTCATCTATGGCTATAAGTTTGGCTCTGGAAAGATGACCGAGACGGAGCAGCACATGGAGCAAATCATGTCACGCTACTGGATCAACTTTACCAAGACAGGCAATCCAAATGGGGATAGCCTTCCTTTCTGGACTACCTACCAGGAAGGTAAACCAACGGTGATGATTATGAAGGAAGGACTGCATTTGGGTCCTGTTCAAAATCAAAAGCAAATGGACTTCTTCGAGAAGTTCTTCAAGGAAAAAAGAAAATAATACGTCAAGTTCCAAGTGGCATTTCTCCCACTTGGAACTTTTTCATCAAAGAGATAAAACGCCACATTGTTCACCATAAAATGGCGCATAGATACGAATGCTCGCACGATGCGGATGTTTGCTTCAACAGCAGTCGGAGACTTCAAAACTCCACTAAGCATAGCAACTCCTTGCTCTGTGAAAGCATAAGGCAGTTTTCTTACACCGCCCCAACTTGAAGTCGCAAATTGCGACTTCAAGTTATCAAATTCATTTGGGGGCAATTGAAACATAAAGTCTTCAGGGAAACGCTCTATATTACGTTTTACCTGCTCATTCAATCTTTTTGTTTCTACTCCATACAGCTCAGCCAAGTCACGGTCAAGCATCACTTGTTGTCCTCTGATAACTCGTATCAGAGACTCCACTTTATTTTCTACAGACAATTGCTGTCCTTCCACCTGTTCCAAATCCTTTTCCTTTGCCATTTCCTTTGGTCTTGAATATTTTGGTAAAGATACAACTATTATTGGATACAAGCAAGGATTTTCTAGAATGTTTTTGTTTGAGGTGTCAAATTGGAACCTCAAACGATACAATAGGATGGTTTCAAAGTCGCAATTTGCGACCTTGAAGAAGTTTGGAAGTCGCAATTTGCGACTTCCAAACACAAATATTACTTGATTGCTATCTTCAAGTCATTACCCTTTATCTTAGCGATGACGATGCTTTCATTTGGCTTAGCAAAATGAAGAACACCTTGCACAGCCTTGGCACTTCCGAGATTCACGCCATTTACAGAAAAGAAGGTTATCACCTCACCATCATTCAGACCAGAAATGGTTATGTCGCTATCCGTCGTTACCATTACCCCTCTTGTTTTCACAAGATTGATGTTATTGGTATCATCACCGCCCTCGGCATTAAGCCAATAGAGGGTTGCCGTTGCCTTATCCGATGCCTTATAACCATCAGCAGTCGCATAGACCGAAATATCCAACTTGCCATTCAGCTGCACTTTACCATCGGTATTATATTTATCGGTTGCCACATCTGAATCATTAATGGTGTAATGGTATTCTGCACCTGGAGTTGAGCTTTCGAAAGAAAGGGTGCCAAAAATGTAAGAAATACTTGGGATTGAACACGATTTCTGTTCTTCTGTACCACCATCCAAAGATTTAACAACGAGAAAATTTCTCCATTGCTTATCGTTTTTATATGAATCAACACTTTCTTTAGGAACAAATAAAACACAGGAATTTATGTTCTCAAAAGAATCAAATATAGGAATAGAATAACCGGTGTCATAGACAGCAGGTGGTATTACTGCATGGCAAAGTATTTCTACTAATTTATTACAATTTGCAAAAACCTGATTTGCCATTAAGCTTACACTTTGAGGTATATCTATTTTTTTTATTGGTGTATTAGCAAAAGCGCATCCTCCAATTTTTACAACTGAATTCGGTATAGAAATTTCAGACAACGAACTACAACCATTTACAAAACCTCCTGGAATCTCCATGAGAGAACTCGAAATGGACAACTTTTGAATTTTAGAACAGTTAAAGAAACACCCTTTACCAACTTTTACAACAGAATTTGGCAAAATAATTTCGTTTAAATTTCGACATTCCATAAAGGCCTGATAACCAATTTCTGTAATTGATGGAGGTAAATTAATTTTATTTAGATTTACACATTCTTCAAAACAAGAAGCAGGGATTGTAGTTATACCATCCCCCATCGTTACCTCTAGCAAAGACTGACATCCTTTAAAACATCCTTTTCCTATATTAATGAGCTGCGAAGGAAATGAAACTTTACGCAAAGAAGCCCCCATAAAACTTCCTTCTTCCAACGTTGATATGTTTTTCCCCAAAATGACACTCTGTATATTACAATTTTTAAAAGCATTTTTGCCAATTGTTGTAACAGCATAGTCTTTGTCCTCAAAAACTACTACTGAAGGTATAACTATATCACCTTCATAATCATTTGCTAAAATTGTTGCCTCGCCTTTAGTTGTATCAACATAATACTTAAAGCCATCAACCGTAATAAAATCTGATGCTTTGACCGAATTCCAGCAAAGCACCATAACAAAAGCTATTAAAAGCTTAGAACTCATTAAATGTTTCATACTCTTAGGTTTTTTAAAATATATTTTTAAATTATACAAACAAATTCATTTTCCAAAAGCATATCCACCTTTGCTTGAACTAAACACTTATGAAAATCATCATCTATCAATGATTGACAATAAAGTAATTGCAGTTCGTATTTCGACATTTGAGCAAACAAAATTCTTGCATATTTATCTTCTTTTTGGTACTCGTTTCATGAGAATAGCATCCTCATGAAACGAAGATAGCTTTCATTATAGAAGAATTTATGTTGAACAAAAAATTCATAATACAACCTCATTTTTGCGGTTTTATTTCGACTCTGTCGAACTTTCATATAATCATCTGCATTGATATTATAGGTATAATTTGCTCTTTTACAACAACAATATTTTACAGCATTATCTATCAAATCAATAGGACAATCCAATGCATCAGAAATTTCTTTAAACATCAAATTATCATCCATTTTACCAAGATATTTAGACTTAGAAAAGGAATCCTTTATACACATTAATTCCCTACAAGCTCGCTTCCAAACCTCTTCAC